>CEWG01083641.1_pt1 | contig 36717 bp, 32 predicted proteins | sample 361411 | NCBI WGS metagenome assembly CEWG01 (sample SAMEA2622173, study PRJEB7988) | marine metagenome | biome: marine biome (ENVO:00000447); feature: surface water layer (ENVO:00002042); material: "saline water (ENVO:00002010), including plankton (ENVO:xxxxxxxx)" | depth 5 m | reverse complement strand
GTTATTCTTAATAGAAAAGAGGCTCGAATTTATCGAGCCTCTTTTTTATGCCATCTCAATCTCATATGATCTATATTCTCTTGCTTGAGAAACAAGAATATCTTTGTATTCTTTTGAAGTGTAGACAGAATGAGAAAATTTAATGAAATATATTTGGCTATTTGATTCAACATAATAACCGTCAACTGTTAAAAAAATCATTTTAGCATTTACATCTTCAATTTGATATTGATAATTGAATGCTGAACAAATATTCTTTTTGTGGTCGTCATTCATATGTTGAATTATATTGCTTTCTCTATTTATCCACTCTATGTTTTGTTTAGTCCAATTTTTAGTTTCTAACCACGCAATTTTCCCAAATCCTCCTATCCACCTGACTTGATTAATAGTCATTTTGTAAAATTTAAAATCATGAAATTTTTCATACGCTTTGCTAGCAGGAAAATGTTTAAAAAATCTTTTTCTACAATAATCAATCAATTTACTTTCAACTTCTTCAATATCACCAATAAGTGTTAGCCTTTCACTATTCTGTTTGTCTTTTTTTGTAGTTGTTCTAGAAAGCGTAAGACAAGCTTTTGAGTTATTATTAATATTTTTAGTATGCTGAGCCAAATCACTAATGTAAAAAAATACATTTCTGGACCGATCCGTGATAAATGTCACGAAACTTCCAAAAGGATATCCATTATGTAATTTTGATATTGTAGATAAAATACCTTCTTCGCTATTTCTAAATAAATTCACAGCATCATTTTCATATTGGTCAAGTTTGTTTGTCATATTTTATGATTTAATAATAATTAATTCGTTTTTTTTCTTCGTCAACAACAATTGGAATATTATATACTTCAGATAAATATTTATCATTATAAATTTGCTTAGGAGCTCCATAATGGGCTAATTGTCCATTTTTCAATAAAATTATTTTATCAGCAAAATTATACGCTAAATTCAAATCATGAAGCACTAATAAGACACCAAAACCTTTTCTAGACAATTTTTTAAGAATTTTAATTAAAGAGATTTCATGAGGCAAATCCAAATTAGCAGTTGGTTCATCAAGAAAAATATATTGGTTCGTATTATCGTATGAGTAGCTATATAATTGTATTAGAGTTCTGGCAAAATGAACTCTTCTTTGCTCACCACCAGATAGAGTGTTGAATTCTCGATACAATAAATTTTCAATTTCACACTCTTTTATAACCTCATTTAGTATATCCTTATAGTTTGGACTTATTTGAATTTGTAAATCTCGAATCCAACCCATTTCTAAAATTTCAAAAACTTTATAATTAAAAACAATATATGATGATTGTGACATAACACATCTTAATTTAGCTCTATCTTGAATATTTATTTTTGACAAACAAATATTATCATATAAAATCTTACCTAAATTTAAATTGTAGTCTCCTGCAACAACGTTAATCAAAGTACTTTTGCCAGATCCATTAGGACCTAAAACAACTAATAATTCATTCGTACTAAATTCAAATGAAATATCTTTTAATATTTGCTTGTTGTTAACAGAATATGATATATTTTGTACAGAAATACTCATGTTTTTTTCATGTTAAAAATTAACCATAAAAAAAATGGAGCGCCAATTGCACTTGTGATTAAACCAACTGGTAATTCTGCAGGACTTATAATTATTCTTGAAATTAAATCCGCTAAAACCATTAAAAATGCTCCAAAAATAATAGATCCTTGTAGCAAATACTTATGATTTACTCCAATAATTAATCTCACCATATGTGGCACAATTAGTCCTACAAAACCAATCATTCCAGTCAAAGAAACACTTACTCCCACAATAATTGCGGAAGAAAATATGATGTTTTTTTTAAGTTTTTTTATATCAACTCCTAATCGGGAGGCCTCAATCTCGCCTAACTGAATTAAATCTAATTTTCTTGATATTTTTAATGTAAATAAGATCGTAAAAAATATAATAACTATTGCCGGTAAAATTAATTTCCATGATGCAGACCCAAAACTTCCCATTGTCCAAAAGGTTAAACCTCTAAGCTCAACGTCATCGCTAATATAGGTTAAAATACCTATACCCACTCCAGAAATCGCATTAATAGCTATACCTGCTAATAACATATAAGTCACTCCATTATAGCCAAATCCTTTTGTGATTATAAATAGTAAAATGATAACTAAAAAAGATCCTAAAATAGCAAAAGTTGGAAGCAGAAATAAGCCTAAAGATGTTGGAAGATAATTAGAAAGAACTATAGAGCTAGCTGCACCCAAAGCAGCGCCACTAGAAACACCTATTAGACCCGGGTCTGCTAAAGGATTTCTAAATAGTCCTTGTAAGCAAGATCCAGAAAAAGCAAGTGATGCGCCTACAAAAGCAGCTAAGATAACTCTTGGTAAACGAATTTGAAATAAAACTTTTTTTTGCAATTCGTCTAGATTTCCATTTAATAACTTCCAAATTGAAGTTTCAAAACTTCCAATTGAAATTGCAAACACTAGTGATATAAACAATATAAATAGAAAAAAAACAAGAAAAAGCTGTTTTTTATTTACACCTAAACTCATTTGATACAACATAAACTATTTTTTGTTTATTTCAGTTGCAATTTCTAATGCACTTGAAATTGTTCTGGGACCAAATCCTAAAATAGCCATTCCGTCAGAAAAAATAAAGTTACCGTTCTTGCCCGCGGTTGTGTTAATAAAAAATGGGTTATTAGTTAATTCTTCTGTATTAGAATTAGCATGCATTTCTCTATTAGGGATTATTATAAAATGAGGATCTTCTTTAATAATTGATTCAAGTGTTACTGCCTTCCACCCATCAACAGAACTAAAAATATTTTTACCTCCAATCATTTTAATAAATGCGTCTCCTGATGTGCCTTGTCCTGCAATAACAGGAGAAGTTCCCTTCATACTTAAAACTAACATTATCTTGATCTTTTCTTTTAAGTTATTTTGTTTTAACTTATTAAGATTTTTAACCTCTCTAACTTTGTCTCTAAATATAGATAAATTATTAACTTCATTAATACCTAAAATTTTTCCAACGCATTGTATTTTTTTTAAAATTCCTTCTGAAGTGGGCTCTTCTGGTACAATCTCTAAGTCAATTTTAGCTGCTTTCAATTGTTTAATGACATGAGGTGGTCCCATGTCGTCTTCTCCGATAACCAAAGTTGGATTTAACGATAATATTCCCTCAGTAGATAAATTTCTCACGTATCCTATTGATGGAAGTTTTTGTAAATCTAAGGGATATACTGATGTTACATCAGCACCGACAATTTTATTTTGTAAATTTAAAAAATATATTATCTCCGCAATTGATCCCCCCGCCACTACAACTCTATTGCTATTATTCGCAGAATTACAATAATTTGTATTTTGGGAATACAAAATTGTTGTTGTACTAATAAATATAAAAAATAATATTTTGTTCATTTAAATTTTATTTAAACCAAATATACTATTTAGAATTAATTTAAATAAGATAATTTGCACTATTTTTTTAAATGAACTTTTAGCGTTATTTTTGAACGTCTACACCTATTATTTAAAATACATTTCTTTATATTTTGATATTAAATATTACTAGATTTGCAAAAAAAAATAAATACCATGAAAAAAACAATCATATTTTTATCAACATATTTTATTTTCACAACTGCAATTATAGCGCAAAGCGTACAGCTTTCTTTGAACCCAGGCTATTCAACACAAAGTTTTTATAGCATGCAAAATGGAGAAACACAAAATGTTAGCTCAGAAAATTGGGATATTGCATTTAGTGTTGGCTCAATGAGTTCTGCTATTAGAATTAATGATGGAAAAAATGTACGACTATATAGCTATACATTAGGAGATACCACTGACTGGAATAATATTAACGCAGGATCTACTGCAAATATTGGACCAGCCCTTTACAACAGTGAGACATCTTGGTCTGTAGGTGCTTTTGACTTACATCAAACCAGTCAGTTTGACTTGGGATGGGGAATTTACAGTATGATCACGCACCATGTTACAGGAGATTCACTTTATTTAATTGAAACAATAAATGGTAATTGGAAAAAACTTTGGATGAAGAAATTAGCTAGCGGAACTTATACTTTTCGTCATGCTAATTTAGATGGTTCGAATGATGTTTTAGTTACAATAGATAAAAACAATTACACTAATAAAAATTTTGTGTATTATTCATTAGACAATAATTCTATTGAAGACAGTGAGCCTGTAAGTACTAATTGGGACATGGTTTTTATGAAGTATATTAGTGATCTTGGCATGCCTTACTCTGTAACTGGAGCATTAATAAACAACAATGTTGAAGTTGCTGAAGCAAATGCTGCTGATCCATCAAGCTATACAGATTATTCAGCACATAATTTTACTTCAAGTATTAATACTATTGGATACGATTGGAAATCATTTCAAGGAACATATACAATTGATCCTAATAGATGCTATTTTCTTAGAGATATGAATCAGAAAATTTGGAGAATAGTATTTACAAGTTTTGATGGTATGTCAACTGGCAATTTAGAATTTAATGCAACACAAATTAATAGTACAAATATTGAAGAATCACATAAAGACAAATCATTTGCTATGTATCCAAACCCTGCAACTGAAAATGTTACGTTCGTATATGACTTAAACAAAAACAACAATTTAGATATTTTCGATGTTTCAGGAAAAAAGGTGTATGAGAAAACATTAATTGGAAATGGCCTTAAAACATATACAACTTCATTAAATAGTCTTGATAAAGGAATTTACTTTGTTATTATTTCTGACATGAATAAAATATTAGTTAAAGAAAAACTGATCCTACATTAAACCCTTCATGCCTAGATTAGTTTTTACACTTAATTTTATATTATGGTGCAATTTGCTTTATGGAAGTAATAATAAATCTGATAATGACTCAGTAAAAATTAAAAAATCCTTACAAGAAGTAGTCGTTACAGCTCAATTTGAAGAAAAAAATAAACAGGATGCTTTACATGATGTGATTATTATATCTGCGAATACAATTAATAATGGCGGCTTTTCAAATCTTTCAGATGTACTTAAATTTCAAAGCAACATTAAATTATCAAATGATAATATTTTGGGTTCTCAAATTAACATCCAGGGAATTTCCGGTGAAAATATAAAAATATTAATTGATGGAGTGCCAGTTATTGGAAGGTTAAATGGAAATATTGATATATCTCAAATTAGCCTAAATAATATTGATAGAATTGAAATTGTTGAAGGTCCATTATCAGTTCAATATGGAAGTGATGCACTTGGAGGAACAGTGAATATCATCACAAAAAAAGCTGAAAAAATAGTTCCTGTATTTGAAAACTACTACGAATCTATAGGTAAATATTTAAGTAGTTTAACTCTTAATCATAAATATAAAAATCAACAACTTACAAATTCCTTTACTAGAGAATATTTTAATGGATGGTCTGAAGGTGATGATTTTATATTTTTACCTCAAAAAACATTTGCAGACACAACTAGATTTAAAAGATGGAAGCCAAAAGAAAAAATAATTAATAAAACAACTCATTATTATTTGTTAAATAATAATATAAATTTAAGAAGTTATTATGATTATTTTTATGAGAAAATTACAAATAGAGGAATGCCTCTTGAAACAACGAATTTTGCTACTGCATTTGATGACTACTATTATACCTACAGAAAAAATATAGGCACAGAACTTAATATTAAACAATTCTATTATAGTGTACAAATTATTGCTGGGCTGAATAATTATGAAAGGATTAAAAATACTTACTTAACAAATCTCACATCACTTTCACAATCTTTATTAGATGACGTATCTTTACAAGATACTTCCAGCTATCAACTTATTTTTGCGAAAGCAACCCTTTTTAATAATAAATATGAAAAAATAAATTATCAATTTGGATTTGATTACAATAAGCAAAATGCAAATGGTGTTCGAATTATTAATAATAAACAAGAACAAACAGACTATGCTCTATTCTCAAACTTTGAGTATCAAATTAATAAAAATCTAGTGCTTAGACCCGGTATTAGAATTATATATAATGATAAATATACTGCCCCAATAATACCATCAACTAATTTGCTATATAAATTCAAAAGTAGCCGAATTCGATTATCTTATGCCAAAGGATTTAGATCGCCATCTCTAAAAGAACTGTTCTTTGAATTTATTGATATAAACCACAATATTGTTGGAAATCCAAATTTAAATGCTGAAACATCTGATAACTATAGATTATCATTAAGTTTAAAAAATAAAGTTAATGCTATTCAATATGAAATTAACTTATCCTCATTTTTTAATGATATAAACAATAAAATAAGCCTTAGTAATGTTGAAGATCAGTATAGTTATTTTAATATTGAAAAATATAAAACTAAAGGTTTAAAACTAAAATTTAATTTGTCTAAAAACTATTTTTCTTTAACTAATTCTGTTTCTTACATTGGAAGATATAACAAACTGTATAGAACTCAAAATAATATTCCTGAGTTTAATTACTCATTAGAATTTAATAGTAATATTAAATCAAAAATTTATGACAAAACATATTTAAATGTATATTACAAATTTAATGGTGAAATGCCAATATATACTGAAACCAATGAAGGAATAAAGCAAATTTTGTCAGACAAATATCAATTTTTAGATATTACAATCAACAAAAAAATGTTCGAGAATATGTCGCTAACAATTGGTTGCAAAAATATTTTAGATGTAATAGACATTAAGACTGCTACTCAAAATACTGCCCACAGTACTAATAACGGTTTAATATCAATAGACTATGGAAGAACTTTTTTTGCTAACTTAAAAATAGAACTATGAATAAAATAAATTATTTGTTTTTCATATTATTTATACTTTTCACTTCTTGTGAAAAAAGTGAAATTCCCATTCAACTTTCTGGATGCACTGATGAATTAGCCTCAAACTACGATCAGTACGCTAACATTTCTGACAATTCTACATGTAATTATGAAAGTTTTATAAAAACAATTCCTCTAACATCTGATTACAGATATCAAATCTATTACGAAATTAATAGCAACTCAATTGTAAACGAAAATTTAAAAACAGATTGGGATATTGCTTTGGAAAACAATTTGGATGGCTATCATATTATAATTAACTCTTCTACATTTTCACAAATATCAAGTGTTGATAATGTTCCTTTTGAGAACATAATAAACGTGTCTAATTTAAGCTGGAACTGGGACAATCCAAATGGAGATCTAAATAATACGGCAATTGGTGACTATAGAGAACTAGATAATACCTTTTGGATAATTGATTTGGGTTACTCACCTTCTGGAAACCAAAGAGGTTATAAAAAATTCATAATTGAATCTGTAAGCGAAGATTCATACACAATTAGACATGCAAATCTTGACAACAGTGAAGAAGTTACTGCTACAATATATAAAAGCTATGAAACAAATTTTATTTATTATTCTCTTAAACAAAATTTGCAAGTTGAAATTGAACCATTAAATAACTCTTGGGATTTACTTTTTACTCAGTATACTCACATTTTTGATTCTGGCACTCCATATTTAGTTACTGGAACACTAATAAATAAACACTCTAATTTAGAAGTTGCTGTCGATAGTTTAGCTGATTTTAATCAAATTGATGATACTTACACATCAACATATGAATTTGTGAACGATCAAAATTCAATTGGTTATAGTTGGAAAGAATATTTTCATGACACTCAAACGTTTAGCATAAACTCTCATATAAATTATATTATTAAAAAAGAAAATAATACTTTTTTTAAGCTCCGGTTTATTGATTATTACAATAGTTCAGGTGAAAAAGGATTCCCTAAAATAGAAATTCAAAAACTTTAATTATTTAATTACTTTATTGTATTTATATTAGCCGTATCTATGGCTGGTATTTACATTCATATTCCTTACTGTAAAAAAAAGTGTATCTATTGTGATTTTTACTTTAAAATAAACAAGGATGACATAAAAGACATGATGATCTGCATTAAAAAGGAACTTATTAGCAGAAAGAAATATGTCAAAAATAATGTAATTAATACAATTTATTTTGGAGGTGGAACTCCTTCTGTTTTAACCAAAAAACATATAAAAACAACATTAAATACTATATATGATAATTATATGGTTAGTAAAAAACCAGAAATTACATTAGAAGCAAATCCGGACGATCTTAGTGAAGAAAAGTTATCTGACTTTTTGAATATCGGTATTAATAGGTTAAGTATAGGGGTACAATCTTTTAATGATGAGGATTTAATTTTTTTAAACAGAAGTCATTGCAGAGAAGATGCTATTAATTCAATAAAGATAGCTCAAGAAAAAGGTTACAAAAATATTAGTGTAGATTTAATGTATGGACTTCCTAATCAGAGTTTGAAAAAATGGGAAGATAATTTAAATCTACTTTTTAGTTTAAATATTCAACATTTTTCTGCTTATATTCTAACATTAGAAAAAAAAACAAGGCTTTTTGAGTATGTAAAAAAAAATAAAATTAAAATGTTAGATGATATAAAAATTATTTCGCAATATAATAGCCTATTAAACATAGCAAAAGAAAACAATTTTGTACAATACGAAATTTCAAATTTTGCAAAAAACAATATTTTTTCTAAACATAACACATCATATTGGCAAAATAAATTGTTTTTAGGAATAGGTCCATCTGCTCACTCATTTAATTATAGCTCAAGAAGATGGAATATAGCATCCAACAAAAAATACATTCAAAAATTAAATAGCAATAATATATATTTTGAAGAAGAAATATTAACTATTAATCAACAATACAATGAGTATATTTTGACAAATTTAAGAACAATGTGGGGAATAAATATTAATTTAATTAAATCAAAATTTGGTGGAAAATTTGCTTCACATGCCAAAAAAATAACAGCTAAGTGGTGCGAAAAAAAATATATCAAAGAAAGTAAAGAACAAGTTATTTTAACAGATAAAGGGTCCGTATTTGCAGATAAAGTTATAAGTGATTTATTTTTTATTTAAAATTTCTAAAAAATACTTTTCATATTTCTCAACAATAAGAGGCCAATTATATAATTGATCAATTTTTTTTAAATTACTGTCAACAAATTTATTTTTATTAAATGATAAGTTATTTCTTTTTAACATTTTAGTAATATCTTCTGCATTATTAAAATAAAAAGCATCATCATTTATAACTGATTTATTATATGTATTATTGTGTGCTATAATTAACGCTTTTGCAGCCATTGCCTCTAACAAGGCAGGGTTAGTTCCACCTACAGAATGTCCGTGAATATAACAATATGAATAATATCTGATATTGGCAAGGCAGTCTTTATCATAGATTCCTCCTAAAAATTTTATGCCACAGTCCCTATATTTATCTTTTAAATAATCTCCGTAATCAGTTAAATGATTTCCAATAATAAAATACGGCATATTAATTTTACTTTTAATATATCCGTCACAAATCATTTCTATATTATTTTCTGGTTCAAGTCTTGCGATTGTCACAATATAATTTCCTTCAATCATGTTATGTTGTTGCAAAAAAGATAAATCTGGTTTTTGTATTGGCATAGCACCATATTCAATTAACTTAGAGTCTACATTATACTCTTTAAATAAATAATCTTTTATTGCATGATTATCAGCAATTAAATAATCTGAATATTTAACACCATACTTTTCTAATAATCTTGTTAGGTTTTGTATTAATATATTCCACTTCGATCTTTTCCATTCCAAACCATCAATATTTGTAGCGATTATCTTTCCTCTGTGTCTACAAAATATTATCGAGAGCGATGAAGTAATTAGTCCTAGTTGTAAAATAATATCAAAATCTTTTTTTGTTGCATCCTTTAAGCATAAATAATCATAAATGAAATTTGAAGCAGAGTTACCAAAAATATTTTGAGGGCTATTTTTTTTTATAATTTTTACTCCTTCATAAAAACTATCATTGTAAGGATGAAAAGATGGTGAATACACTGTAACTGAATGACCTTTTTTAACTAATCCAATTGATAAAAATTCAGCACATTGTTCAAATCCTCCATAGTTATTAGGAATGCCTCTAGTTCCTAGAATTGCAATCTTCATTGTTATTTGTCAATTTGATACAAATATAAAAAACTAAAAACTAAATAGTATTTAGTTTTTTATTGATTATATCTCCTATGAAGTTGATTAATTAACAAAATTATGTTCACATCTTGTTGCATAGTTTATGTAAATCAATGTTATACAGTTTTATATTTGTGCTGTCGTAATACTTGTTTTGGGTTGTACATTACCTTTATAGTACAACATAAAAAGCCCTCATCACTGAGGGCTTTTCCTTTTATTTTTAAAAATATTATTTGCTTAATTGATCTTGTTGTAGTCCAAGAAATTTGATTCCTAAAACAAATTCGTGTGTCATCCCTAGATCATTTAACATATCTACTGAATAACCAATAGTATAACGGTCACTTATTGTATATCCAGCTATAGCAGAAATATCTGCATTACTTCTATAGCTAGTGCCTAACCATAATTTATCATCCCAAATACCTCTAACACCAACATCAAACTGAGTAGTGGTTGAACTACTTTTAAAAAGAACAGTAGGTTCAACAGTCCAAAACGGATTTATTTCATACTTATAAGCACCAACTATGTAATAATGTCTATCTAACTTTCCGTCACCATCAGTATCCTCTTGAGAATTCATCACATTTCTATCTTGATAATCTACTTTATTAGCTAAGAGCTGTGGCACTGATATACCAGCATACCATCTATTTGCATAAACTACTGTTCCAAATGTAGCGTCTGGCAATGACCTAATAACATCTCCTCCCATAAAAAGTGGATCATTAGGATTCTGTACAGTTGTCTGATCTTTAATAATTTTATACTGTAAAAATCCGGCAGATAATGATAGTGATATTTTAATTTGATCAGATAACTTAGTATGGTACGCATAAGAGACATTTCCCCCTATTCTACTTAGTGCAGCAGCTTGATCACTGTATACTGAACCTCCGATTCCAATATTTTCAGATCTCTTACCATATATACTTAAAATTGTGGTTTTGGGTGCATCGGGAACACCAACCCACATATTTCTTACTGTAGTATTTAACTGATAATAATCATACATTCCTGCAAAAGCAGGATTTATCGCATAATTATTTTCCATGTATTGTGTTATTTGTGGTAATTGTTGCGCTTTTAAAACAACACTTACTGGAACTGCAAATAATAATATTAATATAAATTTTTTCATCTTTACTATTTTAATTTATCTTATAAGGGTTATAGATCCTTTAAGCAACTCTGTACCATCATTATGGTCAATAATATAATAATATGCTCCAATCGGGGCATCTTTACCATCAATTTTGCCATCCCAACAATTAGGTGAACAACTATCTTCAAAAATAAGCTCTCCCCACCTATTATAAATTTGTACTTTATTTCCATTAAACTGATCAATATCTTCTACAAACCAAAAATCGTTATAGCCATCACCATTAGGTGAAAAGGCATCGACAGGTTGAGAACCAACTATAACATATGAGGAGTCATAATCTTTACAACCCGATCCACTTTCAACATATAACCAGAACCAACTAGACTCTTGGATATCAAATATATCGTAATCTTTTTCTGTTGAAACAGTATCACCAAACTCGTTGGTCCAAATATATATGCTAAAACCAGATGCAGAACTTAAAGTCAATGAAGATCCAGGAGTGACATTAACTTGAGGAGTAGCAGCAGCATTAACATCTTCTTTTTCAATAGTCACATCTATTGAAGTAATACAACCATTTTCATCTGTAATATTTAAAGTTAAGATTTCTATTGGTAACCATGAAATATCACTAAATATTTCTAACGATGATGTATTTGCTATTGTATCTCCAGATCTTGTCCAGAAATATGTACACCCATCACACTCCTCAACTGGAATTTGAACTAAACCTCCTTGGCAGATAATCTCAGAAAAAGCATTTGAATTATCCGGTAAGAAAATGTTTTCATAACCCCTAACTCTAGTTGTAGCCTCTACAATACAGCCATTTTTATCAGTTACTAATACACCATAGTCAGCTAAACCAACATCAGGAACTTCAACAGACGTTGAGCCAGTGTTTCCAGAACCTGTTGGTGAAGCAATACCATTAGTGTTCCCGTCTAAGTTATTAAACTCGTAAGAATAATCAGCTGTACCACCTGAGATATAAACCGATAATGAAGCAGAATTATCACATGTTCCATTCATTCCATCAATTATAACAGATAATGGTTCATTCGGTTGATCAACATAAATATCTCCTGTAACATAGGAACATCCAAAATAATCAGTTACTTCTACTTTATAAATACCCACAGTTAATCCACTAAAGACAGCGGAAGGATTATTTATAATTGCAGAAATCACATTATCATTTTCGTCAAGTAACACGTATTCGTATGTTCCAGGTATTCCAGGTATTAAAGTACCCCCTGTAGCTGTAACTTCAATTGATCCAGTTGCATCTCCATAGCATTTAACATCACTAATTAAAATATTAGCAAATGGAATATCTAACTGTTGAGGTTCTGTAAGGTCATAATGAGCAGTATCAGTACATCCATTAGCGTCTTCTACAAAAACTGAATAAACTGCTGGCGCAAGACCATTAATTGTACTTGTTAGTTGACCATTTATTATTGTGCCTTGTGACCAAATGAAATTATATGGGCTAGTACCACCAGATGCTAAGGCTCGTAATTCACCATCAGAACTACCATTACATGAAACCGGCTCAATTAAATCCATTGTTGCCTCTAACACATCTGGTTGATCTAAAATAAATTCTTTAGTAACTACACAACCAGCCATATCTGTTACTGTACAAACAAAAGTGTCAGCGCATAGTCCAATAGCAGTTACGGTGGTTTGTGATAAAACATCATCCCATTGATAGTAATATGGTGCCTGGCCTGCTACCTGAGATGAATCACCTCCACTAACTACAATTGTAATAGAACCATCACAGTATCCATTACATGACGGCTCGATAGAATTAAATACTGTGGCAATAGAATCAATTCTTAAAACATTTGAGCCAATTGACCATGAAAAATTTGATTCACATCCATTATCGTCAGAAACTTTAAGTGAGTAAGTGTCAATTGGATCGATACATAAATTTTGTAGTACAAAAGATGTTCCAATTACTTGTCCAGTAGTTGATGTTCCTTCATACCACTGATACTGATAATTTGTGCCAATTCCTTGTCCTACACCTCCAGAAATAACAGCATTAATAACACCTGTGCAAGCGCCTTCACAAAGAACCTCTGTGATTGTTGAGTTTGCTGCACTAATAGGATCAGGAGCTGCAAAATAAATATTTGTATCTATCAAACAATTATTTGCGTCAAATATTTCAAATAAATGCCAACCCTCACTAATATTAGGCCACTCATAAGTTGATACTGTTGTATTATAATTTAACGAATCTCCATCTAAAATAATAGTATAAATTGGATCCCCTCCGCTGACTGCAATAAAAGCAGTATCTAAATCACCATCACATAAAATTTGATAATTATTATAATTATTTGTAGAAACCGCAAATTGCATTGGAGATGGCTCTGTTACAGTAAAAGCATATGAATTGGCACAGTTGTTTGAATCATATATTTCAATAGTATGTATACCTGGGTCCAGTCCTGTAAACACATATCCAGTAGGACATGATGGGTTTTGATTATTACATAACCATGAAGGATATCTTGTTGAACTTCCATCTATTGAATATTCGTATGGCCAAGTACCACCACTAGCAACAATATCCCATACATAGCCATCATCAAAACCATGACAACTTAAATTTTCCCATTGCACGCTTAAAATATAAACAGAATCAACATCAAAAATTTCAAATGTATCTCTATCTACACAACCAATACCGTCTTGTACATGGGCTACATAACTTCCAGAACTTAAACCTTGATTAAAACCTAAATTACCTTGAGCTGTTATAATTGAAGGATTAGAAGGATCATAAATTGTATATAAATAAGGTAATGGCTCAGGTCCTGTTGCAATAATATCTACACTTCCATTGTTGTAATTATAGCATGTAATTTGAGTTATCAATAATGAGTCTATTTCTACAGAAATGGTTGGTTCTGTAATAGTAATTGTATCCGATATATTACAACCATTAGCATCATGAATTTCAACTATGTAATCTCCTGCTCTTAAAGTATCTGCCAGAGCTGTTGTATCATTATTTGACCCAACTATATTGTTTGGATTTACATAAGAAGGTGAAATAGTATCACCATTATTCCAAGAATAAATATATGTAGGAGTCGCACCAGAAACCCAAACTGTAGCATTTCCTCTATCACCACCAACACAAAGCACATTATTTATTGTGAAACTATCAATCTGTAAAGGAGTTGGTTCAGTAAGTTGTATGCTATCAAACGATGAACAATTGTTTACATCCTCCACATGTAAAATATACCATTCATTTGCTTGAATGTTATTTGCGGTATCATTTACAGATATAGTATCTGTGTTATGATACCAAGTATATGAATAATGGTATAAAACACTATCATATGTTCCTCCACTTACATAACCAAATGATGAACCATCACTAAAACCATTACATGATACACCCCATCCTCCATTGTAAACAGATACAGCAAAAGAATCAATTTGTATTTCGTCGGGCTGTGTAAGTATTATACTGTCTCTATATGTACATCCGTTAGCATCTAAAACATCGGTATAATACCATGCAGCTGCTAAACTGTCAAACGTGTGAGCAGTACTATCACCGTTATAAAAACCACCTGCAACCGGTCCAGGTGTTCCGTTTATTGAATAATAATAAGGAAGTGTTCCACCTGAAACACTATCAATACTTAATGAACCATTAAGATCACCAAAGCACTTAACGTTTGCGCCCCCTGTATAAAGTGATGGAGAAACATTGTGAATGATTAATGAATCTGGTTCAGTAAAAACATGTGTTATATTATCGACACAGCCGAAATTATCTTTTAATCTTATTATTATAGAGTCACCAGCAACAAATCCTGAGCCAGTTGGAATATATCCAGGAGTCCATGCACCAACAGCAAAATCCCAATATGTGTAAGGATATGACTGACTACCATTTACAGAATCAATGATTGCTATGTAAGAACCATCACTTAATCCATTGCAACTTATGTTAACAAATGATGATGAATCTAGTGATGGATTTAATCCTTCGTTTATCGTAACAGTATCTCTTTTAGAACAACCTACAGAATCAGTAATAATAGTAGAATATGTACCGGAAGGTAATACTCCAACTGAATCTAAATTTCCACTAATTATACCGCTATTTATTGTCGAAAAATTACCAGATGGCCACCAGTTAAAATTATATTCATTGTTTTGAAACGGAGAACCTCCATTGGCTTGAATATGAAATTCTCCAATGCTGTTGTTTCCTGTTGAACCTCCTGAAGCAGCACAACTATCAATAGTTGTAACTGTTAAACTTATTATAATATCATTTGGCTGTAAAACTTGGATAGAATCTATTGTAGCTGGCTGACAATTTTGAATATCTGTAACGCTTAAAGTGTACCAACCAGCAGGTAAATTAGCTACTGAGCTAGTTGTACCTACTACATTTCCTAAAGTATTAGTCCAAGTATAATTATATGAACCTATATTACCTCCAATTACTGAAGAAACCCCAACAGTTCCAGTTGAATCTCCAAAACATATGGCATCAGTAGATTGAAGTGTTAATGATATTGGATCAGGCTGTGTTATAAGTACTGATACAGTATCAATACAAGTACTTAAATTTGGAAAAGTATTTGGTTCTGGAACAACAGTTATTTCGTAAGTTCCAGCAGGTAAACCACCTAAACCAGTTAAAACATTATATGGTGGATTTTGTGCTTGAACTGAAATTCCAGATTGTAAAATTGTATAATTAAAAGAGTTTGGTGAAGTATAAGATGGGTCTATTAAAGTAAAGTTTTCAAAAACATCTATTGTAATGTTATTAGTTTCATCACCAAAGCAGGTAAGCTGTGTTACAGATTGTGTAGTGTTTAATGAAGCATTAACTACTAAGTCTGGTCCAACTTCAACTGATCCAGTATATGGAGCACAACCGTTTCTTTGTACTTGATACCAATATGTTCCAGCTGACAAACCTGTAAGAGTATCAAAAGTTGATGTTAATGGATCAACCCATTTTAAAGTATCACCTGCAGAGCCTCCAAGAGGAGTCGAATTAGACCATAATAATGTATTTAGTAACACACCGTTTGAGCTTAAAATTATTGATCCTGTTGAATCATTACATTTATTAAAAGCTTGTGCGGTAATTAAAATATTTGTTTCTCCAACAAAAATTGAATTTGTTGCAGTACAGTTAAGACTATCAGTAATTGTTATATTGTATGTTCCGCCCGCTAAATTTGTTATCGAATCTGTTGTATTTGGCATTGGACCTGCACTCTGGATGAATCCATTAGGTCCCGTCCAGCTATATAAATAAGGAGATGTTCCTCCAATTATATTGGCATATACTTTTCCATTATTTTGAGAACAATTTTCATCAATTGCAGTTAGTGCAACTAAATATGGGAGAGGCTCAGATAACGAAATATTAGTTGTCGCTTGACAACCATTTGCATCCACAGCAATAATCTCAGTTGGACCACCATTAGTTAAATCTCCATAAATATTGTTAATAATTATTGGAGATAAAGAGGTGGTTGTGTATAGTGGGCCATTCACATAATAGTCTACTAAACCGCTTGAGCTTAAAGCAGCATTAAAAGCCTCAAGCGTAAATGATGCATCTTGTGCACCAGGACATGAAACGTTGAATCCATTAGGATTTTGAGGATTTCCATTATTGTATTCGAACGGGTTTGAAGCTGCTATTGTAAACAGAGGTGGGTCAACAAGAGTTACTTGCTCAGTATTGCTTGTACAGCCTAAATCATCTTCAACAAAATAGCTATATGTTCCAGCGCACAAATTTGAATCTATAATAATACTATCAAAAGGAATGGTAAATAAAAACCCTTGAGGATCTGTATAAAACACACTACTGCTTCCAAATTGTGGTAAATTTCCACCTTGGAAGTTCGATAGTCTTATTTCACCATTACAATCTCCATTACAAAGAATTGAATCGAATTCTGTATCAAAAGTTATTGGATTTGGCTCAATTAAAGTTACAGTGTCATATGCAGGACAATTATTGATATCTCTAGCTTCAATTAACTGTTGACCAGCCGACAAGATATTTCCTGTATTATAAGGAGAAAAATTGTTTGGATTAGCATTACCATTAATAATAAAATTGTAAGGCTCAAAAATATTGTTAGATCCGAGCGCGTTTGGATCAACGGTTATTTCTAACATCCCATCAGAGTATCCATTACAGGTAGGATTGGCTGAGTCTGTTACATTAATTAAAAACTCTGGTGGATTATTTAAATGTACTGTATCAGAAAATTCGACACATCCATTTGCATCAGTAATCTCGCAAATCCATGATCCAGGAGAAAGTATGTTACCTGTTGGATTGGTTGTAACATTTGGTACATTAAATGATAAATTTGTCCAATCAAATTCATAAGGCTGATTACCACCTGTAACGTTTAATTGTATCTGACCATCATTCGCATCATAACAAGTTATTGAATCAACCAAGATAGTGTCAACGGATATTGGAGTGGGCTCATAAACTTCAATTGGAGATGTGGTTGTTGTACAGCCATTATTATCTTCAAAAGTAATTACAAGATTTGGATTTCCACAAATATTTATAACTGTATCAAAAGATGCTGAAAGCAAATTATTAAATGCGCCACCAGAACCGGCATCATGAAAAATTGGAGCATATCCTCCAAATACTTGTACTTGAACTGAAGCATTACAATCACCAAAACACTCATTACTATCAAGCGCTAAAGCTGCCGCAATAAAAGGGGGTGCTGGAGGAATAAAAACGTATGCTACAGCATATACATTGTTAGTAGTGTCATCCACAAAAATATTATAACTACTGTTAACTAACATTACAGCATACTGACCGTTACTAAGGTTTGTGTAAATATTTGTATTTGAATTAGCTGGAACCGGAAGACCACCTATAAAACTCCATGTGTTTGGACCTGTAGATATAACTAATGCCCATTCCGCATCGGATGGAATAGTGCCTGTTGCAGTGACATTTAATGTTGCTTCATCTCCAGCACAATTGATTGAATCAAGAACAGTTGAAATAGTCTGAGCGTTACTAGATTGAAATGAAAATAATAGGACGCTAAAAAACAATATAAATCTCTTCATATATTAATTTTTAAAAATTAAAATTTCCGCAAGATACGAAAATTTATACTTTTACATGATTTGAAGTAAAAAAATGATTTAACAATTAAGTATTAATTTCTCCAGAGAGATAATTTTTTAAATATAAATACAAATTAGTTTTAACAGTGCTGATCGAAACAATCTTTGATGTTTGCAGCAATCATATCGGCTGATCTACCCTCAATGTGATGGCGCTCAATAAAATGTATTAAATTGCCATCTTTAAAAACGGCTATTGAGGGTGAGGAAGGTGGGTATGGCAACATATATTCTCTAGCTTTTGCAGTTGCTTCTGTGTCTTGACCAGCAAATACAGTTGCGAAAACATCAACTTTTTTGTCAAATGTTGTAGTTAATTTAACGGCAGGTCTGGCATTTCCAGCAGCACAGCCACATACAGAATTCACCATAACTAAGACTGAGCCTTGCTTTTTACTAAGCAATTCAGAAACTTGACTAGCAGTTTTTAATTCAACAAATCCAACATTTGTCAAATCTTCTCTCATTGGTATACATATTTCTTCAGGATAAGGCATATTTTTTTTTTACAAAAATACTAGATATTATCTTTTTTTAGCAAAAAAATCTAACAATAATTTTCTACACTCATACTCTAACACGCCAGATTCGATTTGAATTTTAGAATTAAAAATGTTTGGTGCAACACTCAAAAAACCATTTTTTTTATCTCTTGCACCAAAAACAATTTTTGGGATTTTTGACCAAAAAGATGCGCCTGCACACATTACGCAAGGTTCTAAGGTTACATACATAGTACAATCATATAAATATTTTCCTCCAAGAAAGTCGGATGCCATGGTTATTGCCTGCATCTCTGCATGAGCAGTTGCATCATTCAATGCCTGCATATAATTATGAGCTCTTGAAATAATTTTATTTTTAGAAACTATAATGGCTCCAACAGGAACTTCGTCTAGACTAAATGCTTTCTCTGCTTCGATTAATGCTTGTTTCATAAAGAATTTATTATTAAAAGGATCTATGATCATTAAGCAAATATCTTATTAGTTTTGTAATTTTGCAAAAAAAAGTTATGTTAAGAACTCATACGTGCGGGGAATTGAATAGTTTAAACATAGGAGAAACTGTTACTTTATCGGCTTGGATTCATAGAAATAGAGATTTGGGAGGTATGACCTTCATCGATTTAAGAGATCGATACGGAATTACACAAATTGCTTTTAATATGGACATTGATAAAAATTTGTGCATTAGTGCAAGAAAATTAGGAAGAGAGTTTGTTGTGCAAGTAGTAGGTAAAGTAGTCGAAAGAAGTTCTAAGAATAATAATATTGCTACTGGAGAAATAGAAATTCAAGCTGAGAAACTTAATATATTGAATAAAGCAAAAACACCTCCTTTTACAATTGAAGAAAAAACTGATGGCGGTGATGAACTAAGAATGAAATATCGTTATTTAGATATACGAAGACAAAACATTTTAGCTAATTTGTTACTTAGACACCAAGCATCAAAAGAAACAAGAAAATATTTAGATAGCCAGGGTTTTTTAGAAGTAGAAACTCCATGTTTGATAAAATCAACACCTGAAGGTGCTAGAGATTTTATGGTTCCAAGTCGTTTGAATAAACATCAGTTTTATGCTTTACCACAATCACCTCAAACATTTAAACAATTACTCATGGTTGGTGGTATTGACAAATATTATCAAATTGTAAAATGCTTCAGAGATGAAGATTTAAGGTCTGATCGACAACCTGAATTTACGCAAATAGATTGTGAAATGTCTTTTGTCGATCAAGAAGATATTTTAAATACGTTCGAGGGCTTAACTCGTCACTTATTAAAGAAAATAAAAAATGTTGATTTAAAAGACTTTCCACGATTAACATTTGATGACGCAATGAAATATTATGGTTCTGATAAACCTGATATTAGATTTGACATGAAGTTGATTGATTTAACAAAATTATGTCAGGGAAATAATTTTAAAGTTTTTGATGACTCTGAAATAGTCGTTGGAATTTCAGTTTCCCAAGGAGCTACATTCACTAGAAAAAAATTAGATAAGTTAACTGACTTTGTTAAGTCTCCACAAATAGGAGCTAAAGGGCTAGTTTATTGTAAATTTAATGACGACGGAAGTTCAAAGTCAAATGTAGATAAGTTTTTCGATGAAGGTTTAAGAAGAGAATGGAAAGAAAAAGCCAATTGCAAAAACGGAGATCTGTTACTAATTATGTCTGGAAAAAAAGATAGTACGAGAAAAGCTATTGGTAACTTGAGAATTCATATTGCAGATGAATTAGGTTTGAGAGATCCAAGCATATTCGCGCCTCTTTGGGTAATTGATTTTCCACTTCTTGAATGGGATAATGAAACAAAAAGATTTCATGCTATGCATCATCCATTTACCTCACCTAAAGAGGAAGATATTAAAAAGCTGAACTCAAATCCAGCATCGGTAAGAGCAAATGCTTACGACTTAGTTTTAAATGGAAATGAAATTGGAGGCGGAAGCATACGTATACATGATAAAAAAACACAAGAGATCATGTTTAAGCATCTAGGATTTACAGAAAATGAAGCAAAAGAACAATTCGGCTTTTTAATGGACGCTTTTGAATTTGGAGCTCCTCCGCATGGTGGTGTCGCATTTGGATTCGATAGATTATGTGCTATACTTGGAGGAGATGAGAGTATTAGAGATTTTATTGCTTTTCCAAAAAATAACTCTGGTAGAGATGTCATGATTGACTCTCCTTCTAAAATTGATATGCAGCAGCTTAATGAACTTAATTTAGTCTTGAAAAAATAAATTAACATGGCTAAAAAAAATAACTATGGTATTTGGATTAAAATTATTTCAGTATTTATACCCGCTGTTGTAGCTCTTCTTCTCTTTCTTAAGTGGAGTGGGGATAAATTAGTTTTTGATTTAAGATCTCCAAATTTTGAACCCTTAATATTAATTGAAAATTTGCCTGCAGCACAGCCTCTTTATTTTTTACCCCCCATATATGCTGTAATTAATGCAGTGACAGCTGTACTTTTAGTTATGGCTTTAGTAGCTATAAAAGCCAAAAAAATTCAAATTCATCAGCGTTTAATGCAAACATGTATTACACTTTCTTTAATTTTTCTTGTTATGTATATAGCATATCACATCACAACAGATCCTACTAGCTTTAAGGGAACTGGTTATATTAAAGTGCTATACTTTTTCATCCTTATATCACATATAATTTTATCAATTGTACTTATACCACTGGTACTAATTAGCTACGTTAGAGCATTTCAAATGGCGTTTCATGAACATAAAAAAATATCTAAAATCACATTTCCTATTTGGCTCTATGTTGCAGTTACTGGAGTTATAGTATATCTTATGATTTCTCCTTATTATTTAAAATGAAAAAAACAAACCCATCAATTATTATTTGGCTTTTTTCTGGTTGTTTACTAATTTTTATTATGGTAATTGTTGGTGGACTTACAAGATTAACTGGTTCAGGTCTATCTATGGTTGACTGGAATCTAGTTAAGGGTGTCGTCCCACCTTTAACAGCATATGAGTGGCAAGAAACATTTAATTTATATAAACAATATCCAGAATATCAAATAAAGAATTATAACATTAGTTTATCAGAATTTAAAACTATCTTTTTTTGGGAATATCTTCATAGAATGATTGGTAGACTTCTCGGCTTGGTATTTATAATTCCTTTTATATATTTTATAATTACAAAACAACTAAATAAAAAACTCATTATCCGAACTTCAATTTTGTTGTTATTAGGATCATCACAAGCATTCTTAGGTTGGTGGATGGTGAAAAGCGGACTAATAGATAAGCCTGACGTCAGTCATTTCAGACTTGCTGCGCATTTAACTACAGCATTTATAACTTTTTCTTATACATTTTGGATTATTTTAACCTTGATATATCCAAATAAAAAGTATTATAACGATAAACTCTTTAAAATTTCATTCTCATTAGTTTTTCTGCTTTTAATACAAATTATTTATGGAGCATTTGTCGCTGGACTAGATGCAGGTAAGATTTACAACACATGGCCAAAAATGAATGAAAAATGGATTGCTGAATCAGTTTATGCAATGACTCCTTTTTGGAAAAATTTTACTGAAGGATTAGCTGGTATACAGTTTGTTCATAGGACTTTAGCTTTTATTATTCTTATTTTGGCAATCTATTTTTATAAATCAGCAAAAAAAATTAATCTTGAAAAAAAAGATATGTATGCGGTCAACACTGTCAGTATAATTGTCTTATTGCAAATTTTCTTTGGAATTTTAGCTTTAATTAACAGTGTGCCGATTTGGTTAGGTTCAATTCATCAAATTTTAGCCTTTTTGCTACTTGCAACCTCTGTTTATTGTGTTTTTATATTTAAAAAAACTGTGTAAAAAACCATCTATCAATCACAAATATTATTTGCGATAGTGGTAAATAAATTAATGACGAAAACATTAATTTTTTTGCGCTGTAATTATCAGTATAAGAAAATAATTTATAGCTATTATAAGTAAACCAACAACCCAAAATAAAAATTAAACAACAGGAAAACAAAGTTAAATCTAAACTTTCTAATGTTAAAAAAAATGGCAATGTTGATACTAAAGTCATAAAAATAGCAAAAACAGTTGCTATCAGTGCTGGATATCTTCCTTTTTCTCCTCCATACATCATTTTAAATCCAGCTTTTTTATATTCATCATCCCTGATCCACGAAATAGAAATAAAGTGAGGGAACTGCCACAAAAATTGAATTGCAAATAAAATCCCAACTGCAAGTCCAAAATCATCAGTAGCAGCAATCCAACCTAACAACACTGGTATAGCTCCAGGAATAGCTCCAATAAAGATTGATGCAGTTGACATTCTTTTTAAAGGAGTATAAGACAGCACATAAATTAGTAGTGACAGTAATCCAAACGCAGATGATTTTGATAAATATCCATAAAAACTTCCGTGTGGTTTAATCATACTTAAAAGATAAAAACCTAACAATCCAATTAATACCGAAAATAAAACAGCTCTAGTGGTTGTTATATTTTTTTTAGGTAAAGGCCTATTAGCTGTTCTGGTCATCAATTTATCATGATCTTGCTCTAAAATCTGATTAAATCCATTAGCAGAACCTGTTACTAAAAAACCACCAATTATTAAAAGAAATAATTCTTGAATATTAACTTGTGTTGTTCCTAATAAATATCCTGCGGTTGCCGAAAAAACTACTGTAGTTGATAAACGAAATTTAATTAGCTGACTATAATATTTTGCGACTTGCATTATTAGTCTTTTTATTATAATAAAATGCTATCGCAAATATTAGCATTAATATATAGGGTATTGACATTAGATATAGTATACCATCATTTAGTCCCGCACCTTTAACTCCGCCGGTTTCAATATTTGATTCCACAGCAGCCTTACACATCGCACACTGTGCACTTGTATAGTTTGAGGCTACAGCTAAAAGTAATATTAATATTATGTTTTTTAATCTCACTTGTCTTTTATTGGTTTTTGATATTCTGCCATTAGTACCTTCACATCATCAATTAAATTTTTCATGTGGATTTCATTTGTGCCATCATAAGCGCCCATTACATTATCGTTCTTATCTTTTCCTGCTCTAATACGGCCTTCTTTATCAATTAAAAAAAATTGTTCTGAATGTAAAAAACCACCTGGTGCTATTGAATCTTCTCGTGCACTAGCAAAATAAGAAGTTGCGAGTTTATATATCTTGTTTTTATCGCCAGTTAAAAAGTCCCAGTTTTTTAGATCTATATTTATATTTTTCTTTCTCATCTCTTCAATATACTCAACAAATCTTTCTGGGGTATCGTTAGCTGGGTCAACTGTATAAGAGACGAATTTTATATTTGGATATACCTTTAAGTTGCTTTGTAAATAAGACATGTTTTTTGTCATGACAGGACAAATGTTGGGACAGTTTGTAAAAAAGAAGTTAGCAATATAAATATTTTCTTTTAGCGAATCATTATTTATAATTTGATTATCTTGATTAATTAATGAAAATGTATCTATTTTATGCTCTTCATCACCCATAACAATTTCTAAATGCACAAAATTATTATAGCCTTTTACAAAATAATTGTAAACAAATACCGGAACAATTAATATTAAAAATAAAATTGTAATTGCAGTACTATTTTTTGAATTTCTTTTTTGCATACTACATCATTAAATTAGCATATAATGCTTCAGTTACAACTATAAAAAGTAGATAGGATACTAAAAAAATAGCTGGAAATAATATTGTCCACTGCAATGATTTTTTTTCATGACCTAAGTGCATAAATATACTTACTATATAAGCTGCTTTAATAAGTGTTAAAGCAATGAATATATGAGTTAGCCATTCCAACCCCAAAAACTTATCATGTATTAATACTTCTGGAAGAACTTCATTAACTTTAAATATTCCCAGAACAACTTCTACAGCTGTTATGATTAATAAAATCCAAAAGACCTTCCAAATCCACCAATTACTTTCTTTTTCTTTATTTGCCATACAGTATGCTTTAAACTAAATAAAAAAATGTAAATACAAATACCCAAACTAAATCAACAAAGTGCCAGTATAAACCAACTTTTTCTACCATTTCATAATGACCTCTTTTTTCATATGTATCTTTTATTGTGTTAATCAAAATAACAATTAAGATAATAACACCACTGAAAACGTGAAAACCATGAAAACCTGTGATAAAAAAGAAATAATCAGCAAACAATCTGTGGCCATACTCGTTCTGCTTCAACTGAGCTCCAACTAAAACTGCAGTCGCATTTTCTTTAAGATAGACAATAGACTCTTCATTTGTTAAAAAAGTTTTATCAGCCTTTCTAATGTTAAATTCTGGTTTTTCTTCTAAGTTTTCAATAAGACTATTAATATTTTGTTCATCAAATGTTGATTTCATCTCATCAGTTAAATCATCTAAACCAAAATATTTTAAACTATGATCATTTGAATATTTATCAATTTCTAAGATGTCATATACCGAAGATAATTTTTTACCTTTAGCAACATGACAGACAAACTCAGTTTTTGTTGCTATACCTCCCTTGTCCCCGTGAATGAAGTGACCCCATTCCCATGCCTGTGAACCCAAAAATAATATTCCTCCAAAAATCGTCAAGGATAACCACAACACCACTTTTCTTTTTTGCATTTTGTGACCATAATTTACTGCTAATACCATTGTAACAGAGCTCATTATAAGAATGAAAGTCATTAGTGCTACAAATAATAAAGGATACTCTCCCTTTATAAAAGGGAAATGTGTAAACACATCTTCTGGAACCGGCCAAACCTGCGGAAATTTAAACCTACTAAATCCGTAAGCACCTAAAAATGCGGAAAAAGTCAATGCATCGGTTACTAAAAAGAACCACATCATTAGTTTGCCATAACTAGCTTCATATGGTTTATCATCACCCTGCCAAGCTACTCCATAATTTTGATTGTTTTCCATACGTTAGCCTATGATTAATGTGCAAATGTAATTTTTTTGAATCAAAACATAATTAAATCCAAAAGAAATACTACCCTCTTGATTGTACTTGATAAATAAATATAAATACAGCCATAATATGCCTAAAAAATGCCAGTATGTAGATATTAACTTAAATCCAAGCATGTTTTCTTTATTGTAAAGATTTTTAACAGAAAAATAAATTGCAAATAGTAGTGCTATAATTCCACCAATAAGATGCACAATGTGAGACAGTGTCAATATATAAAGAAAAGAACCAGAAGCATTACTTCCCTCACCAGTTAAATATACCCCTTGATTAGTTAGTTCTTGCCATCCTTTAAATTGAAAATATAGAAAAAAAATTGATAATAAAAATGTCAAAAAAACAGATATATTAGCATTTTTATTTTTCTTTATTGTTCTGCTGGCGTTAATTAAAAAAAGACTGCTGACTATGATAGTTATTGTACTATATAAAAACCAATCTGGAAGATCAAATTCCAACCAGTTTCCCTCAGCCCTTCTTACAATAAAAGCAGAAGTAAGTCCGGCAAAAAACATGCAGATAGCTCCAATTCCTATCCATAGTAATTGTTTTTTTGCTCTATTTTCTCTAATACTTAACATATTATATTAGTGTTCTTCTTCGCCTTCTTTAAGTGGTTCTGTTTGTGAAATAAAATCTTCTTTTGCGCCAGGTACTGAATAATCATAAGCCCATCTATGTACTGTTGGAAGTTCACCAGCCCAATTACCATGTATCCTTTCGATTGGAGCATCCCATTCCAATGTGTTTGATTTCCATGGGTTTTGCTCTGTTTTTGTGCCTTTAAAAATACTGTAAACAAAGTTGAATAAAAATATGGCTTGAAAAATAGCTCCTGCTAAAGCAAAAAAAGTAATTATGTCATTTATGTCGCTTAAGCCATCAAACATAGGAAATGCAGTGTTAGAGTAGTATCTTCTAGGTAGACCAGCAAGTCCTAAAAAATGCATTGGAAAAAACACACCATAAGCACAGATAAATGTTGTCCAAAAATGAATATATCCTAAGTTTTTATTCATCATCTTTCCATACATTTTGGGAAACCAATGATAAACACCTGCTAGCATTCCATATATAGCAGACAAACCCATAACAATGTGGAAGTGACCAACCACAAAATAGGTGTCATGAACATTAATATCTAATGCACTATCACCTAATATTAGTCCTGTCAGACCTCCAGTGATAAATGTTGATACAGCTGCAATTGCAAATAGCATGGCGGGAGTAAATCGTATATTACCCCTCCACAATGTAGCTAAATAATTAAATACTTTAATCGCTGATGGAATAGCAATAAGTAGTGTGGTAAATGTGAATACGGATCCTAAGAAGGGATTCATTCCTGTCATAAACATGTGATGTCCCCATACAACAAATGATAAAAATGCTATACCAAATAAGGCACCTACCATAGCCTTATATCCAAATATTGGTTTTCTAGAATTTACAGAAATAACCTCTGAAACTATGCTGAGTGCAGGCAATAAAATTATATATACTTCTGGGTGGCCTAGAAACCAGAACAAATGCTGAAATAAAATTGGACTACCACCAACATTGTGTAAGATTTCGCCATTTATTACTATATCTGACAAATAAAAGCTTGTGCCAAATGAACGATCAAAAATTAACAACAAACCGCAAGACAATAAAACTGGAAAGGAAAGGGTTCCAAGTATAGCTGTAATTAATAATCCCCAGACAGTTAGTGGTAATCTTTTCATTTTCATCCCAACTGTTCGCAAATTTAATACTGTGACTATATAATTCAATCCTCCTAAAAGTGAACTAACAACAAATAAAGTTATACTAATTAGCCACAAAGTCATACCCATACCAGAGCCTGGAATTGCCTGAGGAAGAGCGCTTAAGGGAGGATAAATTGTCCATCCAGCAGAAGCAGGTCCTGTCTCAACATAAATAGAACTCAACAAAACTACTGTTGCAGCAAAGAAAAACCAATAGGATAGCATATTCATAAATCCCGAGGCCATGTCACGAGCACCAATTTGCAGAGGAATTAAAAAATTAGCAAAGGTACCTGACAAGCCAGCTGTCAAAACCCAAAACACTAAAATTGTACCATGCATTGTAACTAGAGCTAAGTACTTATCTGGGTTCAGACCTCCCGCTTCATTTAGCCAATTTGATGGTAATAAGTTATATAAAATTGATGACTCACCAGGATTTGCAAGCTGAACTCTGAATATAGCTGACATAAGCATACCAACCAACGCCATGAACATTCCAGTTAACAAAAACTGTTTTGCAATCATCTTATGATCCATTGAAAAAATATACTTGGAAATAAAAGTTTCTTTATGATGTCCCATTCTTATCCTTTATCTTTGAGTTAATAATTTTTGTCCTAAGGTTTTTTGCTGCGCTATCCATGCATCGTACTCAGCTTGAGTTTCAACAATAAATTTCATTTGCATATTGTAGTGTGCTGAACCACATATTTTATTGCATAACAAAATATATTCGAAATCCTCCCCCTCCTCTTGCTTCATCTGCGCTGTTGTTTTTGTAGGAGTAAATCCAAACTGAGTAATTAGACCTGGAACACAATTCATTTGCACCCTAAAATGTGGAAGAAATGCAGAGTGTATAATATCTTGTGATCTAAACTGTAGCAAAACTGGCTCGTCAATAACTAAATGTACTTCTCTAGTAATTTTATCGTCAAAAGAATTATTATCAGACATGTCAATTCCCAGTGCATTTGTAGCGTCAATTAGCCTGAAGTCAGACTTTCCTAGCTTATTATCTTCGCCTGAATATCTAGCTGTCCAGCCAAATTGTTTGCTGTGTATTTCAATAAACTTAGCATTAGATAAGTCCATGTTCATTGTTTCATTCCATGTTTTTAAACCATAAATAATCACACCTGTTAGGACAATCGTTGGAACAATAGTCCATATAATTTCTAGCTTATTATTGTGTGCGAAAAAATAAGCTCCTTTACCTTTTTTTCCTCTATAAATATAAGCGAAGACAAATAGCATTGGTGAGGTTATGAAAAAAACAACCAAAATAAGAGTCATGGTTAACTGCATCAGTGAATCAATTTTTGCTCCATGAACTGAAGCTGCCTCGGGAAGAAGTAAATCGTTCCAGGCAATCATTTGCCAAACAACAAAAACTAAAAAGCCAAATCCTATTACAAGATAAAGAAAACCTTGTGTTTTATTGTCTGAATCCGTCACATCATTAACATTCTCTTTTTTTAACTCTGCCAACAACTCACTAACACGAATAATTTGAACCATCGCAGCAACAACTAATAACGTAACAATTGCAACCAATATTAATGTCATATTTAATAATTTATTTCAGTAGCAAAAATAACCAAATCTAATTAGCCGAGAAAACTTTTTTACTTAATTGTGTAAATAAATTTTCGTTAATTAAAATTGTTTATAATCATCCGAATGCCACTCAGCAAATGAAGTTGCAGTTTCAGATAAAACAACTTTGTGTAATGTTATGTTTTTAGGTAATTTTTTTATTATAATATTCGCAAAATCTTCTACTAGATTTTCTGATGTTGGCTGATAAGGTAAAAAATATACTTTTTCAAAAGCACTGAAATCTATATTAGAATGTGGTGTGTGTTTGTTTAAAACAAAAGAATGATCATACTTATCTATAATAAATTTATTAGTAATTTGCTTTAAATCACCAAAATCCATGACCATACCATTTTTTTTATGATTGTTTTTTTGTAAAACATTTCCAATTACAGTTACCCACAATCTGTATGAGTGACCATGTATATTTTTACAAAGCCCATCATATCCATATAGCGCATGGGCCATTTCAAATTTAAACTCCTTAGTTATTCTTATTCTTCTTATCATTTTTTAAATTTAATTTTACTCTTTTGTGACTGTAATACATTTTTTTGTTTTCTACACCTTTTCTTAACTTAATCTGCTCAGACTTTGCAAGATTAATCACATCAATACATTCAAGAGAACAACAATTATTATACTCTTTTTTACAAACATCGCACTGAATAAACAATAAGTTGCAATTTACATTTGCACAATTAACATGTGTGTCGCAAGAAAACCCACATTGATGACATTTACTTATGATTTTACTAGATATCCTTTCACTTCTTCTTTCGTCAAAAACAAAATTTTTTCCTTCAAATTTATTTTCTAAGCAACTATCTTCTTTAATTTGTCTTGTATAATCAATAATACCACCATGAAGTTGATTTACATCTCTAAATCCATGGTGCTTCAAATATGCAGATGCTTTTTCACATCTAATTCCTCCTGTACAATAGAGAAGTATTTTGTTGCTTTTTTTATTTTTAAGTAGCTTTTTTACAAGTGGTAGTTCTTGCTTAAACGTTTCTACATCTGGGCAAATTGCATTTTTAAACCTACCTATTTCACTCTCATAATGATTTCGCATATCAACCACTATTGCTCCTTGATCCATTGCTTTGTTCCACTGTTTTGCGTTCAAATGTTTACCTACTTTAGTTACATCGTATTCATTATTCTTTAAACCATCAGCAACTATTTTTTTTCTGACCTTAATTGTAAGCTTAAAAAAAGATTCTTTTTTTTCTTCTATTGCTAACTTAAAAATAATGTCATGGAAATAGTGTATTGATTTAACATCTTCAAGAAAATCATCATACTTACCATCTGGTACACTTATTTGAGCATTTATCCCCTCAAAAGACAAATAAACCCGACCCAAAACATTCAATTTTTGCCAATTTTCATAAAGTTGGTCTCGTAGTTCTTTTGGGTGTTTAATTATTACATATTTATAAAAAGAAACTGTTTTTCTTGCAAAATTTTCATTAAGAACTTTTTTTATCCCTTGCGACTTGCTTAGCTTATTAAAAAGATTTTTTTTACCAGAATTCGGATCCACCTTTAAGTTAATTTCAATATTACACAAAGATATAAAAATCAAACTTTTTTTGCATGAAAAATATTAGCTTCAAAACAACGGAGAATGTTATATTTGTGAAAAATATTTGTTTCATAATGAAAGATGTTATTTTAGTAATTGGTTCATCAGGACAAATTGGTACAGAATTAGTTCTGGAATTAAGAACAATTTACGGAAACAACAATGTTATAGCTTCTGATATTCGCGCTTCCTCTAATCAAATAGTAGACAGTGGGCCATTTGAGATACTAGACGCTCTAGATGAAAAAAAATTAATAGATATTGTGATTCAATACAAAGTCACACAAGTTTACTTGTTAGCCGCCTTGTTGTCTGCCAAAGCAGAGAAAGATATTGAATTAGCTTGGAAATTAAATGTTCATTCACACTCTAATATTTTGAATCTTGCAAAAGAAAAACTTATTAAAAAGATTTTTTGGCCTTCATCAATTGCTGTTTTTGGTCCTAATACTCCTAAAAATAATACTCCTCAATACACTATCACGGAGCCAAACACTGTATATGGAATTAGCAAGTTAACAGGTGAAAGATGGAATGAATACTATCATAATAAATTTGGTGTTGATGTAAGATCGTTAAGGTATCCTGGACTAATTGGCTGGATGGCTGAGGCTGGAGGAGGAACCACTGATTATGCAGTGAATATTTTTCATGAAGCCATTAAAACAAAAGAATATTGTTGTTTTTTAAATAAAAACACAAAACTACCAATGATGTATATGAAAGATGCGATTCGGGCAACAATTGAAATAATGGAAACTAAAGATGAAAAAATAAAAATTAGGTCTTCATATAATCTAGCTGGCATTTCATTTACACCAGATGAGATTGCAAATGAAATAAGAAAATATATTGAAGATTTTAAAATTTCTTATAAACCTGATTTTCGTCAAAAAATTGCTGATTCATGGCCAGAATCAATAAATGATCAAAATGCACAGCACGACTGGGGTTGGAAATTAAATTATGATTTGCAAAAAATAACTGACGATATGCTGACAAATTTAAAAACAAAATATCAATAAAAATTTGCTAATGACCTTAATTATTTATAACACATTAACCAGAAAAAAAGAAAACTTTGTTCCAATTAATAAAGATCACGTTGGAATGTATGTGTGTGGTCCAACTGTTTACGGTAGTCCTCATCTAGGACATGCAAGACCTGCTATTACTTTTGATATTGTTTTTAGATATCTACAACACTTAGGCTATAAAGTTAGGTATGTACGAAATATTACCGACGCAGGTCATTTAGAAAATGATGCTGATGAAGGTGAAGATAAAATTACCAAAAAAGCTGTTCTAGAAAAATTAGAACCTATGGAAATTGTACAAAAATATACCTTAGAATATCACTCATCACTAGATCTTTTAAATTGCTTGCCACCATCAATTGAGCCAAGAGCTACTGGACATGTTATAGAGCAGATAGAAATGGTTAAAAAAATGATGTCCAAAGGATTTGCATATGAAAAAAATGGTTCAGTATATCTTGATGTAATTAAATACAACAATAAATATCAATACGGTATTTTATCAGGAAGAAAAATAGATGATTCACTTGAAGGAACAAGAGAGTTACACAACCAAAGTGAGAAAAAAAATTCTGTTGATTTTGCAATTTGGAAAAAAGCTGATAAAAACCATATAATGCGATGGTCATCACCATGGGGAGAAGGTTTCCCTGGTTGGCATTTAGAGTGTTCTGCGATGAGCGCTAAATATTTAGGCAAAACCTTTGATATTCATGGTGGAGGTATGGACTTAATGTTTCCTCATCATGAAGCAGAAATTGCACAAAGTTATGCAGCAAACAGTTGTAAACCATCAAAATATTGGATGCATAATAATATGATTACAATTGATGGACAAAAAATGGGGAAATCCCTTAATAATTTTATCAATCTTGAAGAATTTTTTAGTGGAAAGCATGAAAAACTTGATAGGGCCTACCATCCTATGACTATTAGATTTTTTATACTTCAGGCACACTATAGGGGAACACTTGATTTTAGTAATAATGCATTAGCTGCAGCAGAGAAAGGATACCTAAAGCTAATGAATGCAAGAAATACTTTAAAAAATATCAACCCTAATAAAATTTCATCATTAGACATTAAAAAAATTGAAAAGAAATATTACGATGCCTTAAATGACGATTTTAATACTCCTATTTTAATTGCTCATTTATTTGATAGTGTTAAAATTATTAAGACGCTTAATAGTGGTAAAGAAACACTAAATGAAAAGGATCTTAAAAAATTTACATCAACATTTGAATTTTTTATTGACAACATTTTAGGACTTAAATCTACAACTGAAAATAAAAAAAAGAATAATGCAGAAGAAATGATGAAAATAATTCTTGATTTAAGAAATAAAGCAAAACAAAATAAAGATTTTACAACCTCAGATATGATAAGAGATGAGTTAGATAAAATCAATATACAAATAGAAGACGGGAGAGAAGGAACTAAATGGAACATAAAAAACAAAAGTGATTAGAGGGTTTTTTTTATTTACAGCTATAATTTTTTCTTGTTGCTCTTCAAACAACAATAAAAAAATTATAAAAAACTCAAACAGTGTATCAAGAATAAATGTGCCTGTTTTTAATGAAGATAGTGCTTATTTTTTCATTCAAGAGCAAGTAGATTTTGGGCCTAGATTTTTAAGTAGTCCTGGCTGGGAAAAATGTTCATTTTATCTTGAAAATAAATTAAAAACTTATACTAAAAATGTTTTTGTTCAAGAAGCCCGAACAAAAACTTATGACAACAAAAAACATACTCTGAAAAATATTATTGCATCATTTTCTCCAGAAAAAAATAACAGAATAGCACTGATGGCACACTGGGATACAAGACACATTGCTGACCATGACACAATTAATCAAAATCAACCAATATTAGGTGCAAACGATGGCGGAAGTGGAGTGGCAGTTCTTTTAGAGCTTGCTAGATCTTTTAATCTACAAAAACCTAATATTGGGATTGATATTATTCTATTTGATGCTGAAGATTACGGACAACCAGAAAATTCTAAATATCCAAGTATGCAAAATTCATGGTGTTTAGGTTCACAATACTGGTCTAAAAATCCTCATAAAAAAAATTATTTTGCTAAATATGGAATTTTACTAGATATGGTGGGGGCCAAAGATGCAGTATTTACATTTGAGGAAACTTCACATTATTACAACTCTAATTTACTTAAAAGAGTGTGGAAAAAAGGGCATCAGCTTGGTTATGGTAATCATTTTTCTTTTACAAAAACTAAACAAATTATAGATGATCATTACTATGTCAATCTGATTGCTGGTATACCAACTATAGATATTATTGAATACGACCTATCAACTAAAACAAATTTTAATAGGTATTGGCATACTCATGGTGACAACATGAACAATGTTAATCGAGAAACACTCAAAGCGGTAGGACAAACCTTGTTACATATTATTTATTCTGAGTAATAATTAGTATTCTCCACATCCCTTAACATATGTTATTTTTAAATCAAACACGTATAATGTATCATTTCTAACATATCCATTGATATTACAATCAACAGGAAAATATTCAATTTCAGCAACCTCTAAATATAGTAATTCTAAATCTTCTTTTCTTTCTTTTAAAAAACTTATCTCAAACTCTTTAAGAGATTTTTCATCTTTAAATAAGTGGAATGAATCACCATAAATCCACCATCCACTATAATCTTTAGCTATTGGTGTGTCAAGTAGTGGTAAATTTAAAAACAGTATGGTTAATAAAGCAATTATACTTTTCATTTTTTATAAAAATTCATTTCTTCGATATATCTCCATGATTTTTCAGGAACAAGATATGAAGCATCCTTATTTTCAGATATCAACTTTCTAACCAAAGAAGATGATATCTCTATTTTTGGCACATCTTTAATAAAATTTATATTTTTATGATTGATCTTTACGGTAACATTTTTTCTAGGATATACATAAATTAAATAGTTTTCTAATATTTTGTCATAATTTTTCCATCTTTTTATGTTATTCAAATTATCATCCCCCATGATTAAAGAAAAATTGTTGCTTGGATATTTTTCTTTCAAATATATTAGTGTATCTATTGTGTAATTAGGAGTTGGTAATGAGAACTCTATGTCTGATACGTCAAGGTTAATATTATCTTCGATTTCCATTTTTATTATCATCAACCGATGATGTTGATCTAATAGTGATTTTTTAATCTTCATAGGGCTTTGCGGTGAAACCACAAACCATACTTGTTGCATTTTTGCTATATCTCTAATATAAGATGCGATAATTTTATGACCTACATGAAATGGGTTAAAAGAACCAAAATATAATCCTATTTTCATATTACTTTTTAATAAAATCTAATACTAACCTTTTAGCATCTAAACATGCTTCATCTAAGCTATCGTTTACGATTATATGATCAAACATTTTACTTTTTTTTATTTCTTTTTTAGCTTTTTTTAATCTCATTGACAATTTATCACTAGATTCTGTTCCTCTAAGCTTTAATCTCTTTTCTAAAACTGATAAAGATGGTGGCATAATAAATATTGACAAACAATCTTTTAAAAATTTATTTTTAATCTTTAGGCCACCAATAACATCAACATCAAAAATCACTGTTTTTTTTTCTCCCCAAATTTTTTTAATTTCAGCAATTAATGTTCCATAAAAATGATTAGGATAAACCTCTTCCCATTCTAAAAATTCATTATTCCTAATTTTATTTTTAAACTGATCCAATGGAATAAAATAATAATCTTCTCCTTCAATTTCACCTTTCCTTTTAGGTCTTGAACATGCTGAGATTGAAAATGACAAACTATTTATATTTTTTAATAAATCATTAACTATTGTGCTTTTTCCTGCTCCAGATGGAGCTGATATAACAACAAGTTTTTCCATTATAATATATTTAACAACTGTTCTTTGATTTTTTCTAATTCATCTTTCATTTGAACTACTAATTTTTGCATATCTGAATTATTAGATTTAGAGCCTATAGTATTAATCTCTCTTCCTATTTCCTGCGAAATAAAACTTAACTTTTTACCATTAGAAATTTCTGAATCTAAAGATTCTAAAAAATAATTAGTATGCGAATTTAGTCTAACTTTCTCTTCTGTAACATCTAATTTTTCTAAATAATAAATTAGTTCTTGTTCAAATCTATTTTGATCGACATCTTGTGTTTCCAAAGAAACCAATTTATTATTTATATTTGATTTTATCTTTTCAATTCGCTGACTTTCAAATGCCTCCATTTTACTCAAATGGTTTTTAATTAAATTTATTCTTAAGATAATGTCTTCAGACAAATTATTTCCTTCATCTTCTCTAAAAGTTATCAATTTATCAACTGCATGATTTATGTTTTTTTCAATTTCAATCCATTCTTCTTTTTCAATTTTCTCATCTTGTTTGATTAAAACATCTGGCATTTTTAAAATTGTCGGTATTAAATCAATATTATTAGAAAAGAAACTCTTTAAATGCTTTGATTTTGTTTCAAATTCTTTTTTAATAGAATCAATTTGGTTGTAGTATTTTCTAATTAATTCTTTGTCAAATTTGTATGATGAGTTTGTTTGAGATTTTTCACGCCAAATAGTAAGTTCTATTTTTCCTCTTTTTAGTTTTTCAGACAAAATCTTCCTTAAAACTATTTCTTTGCTCCTGTAAATTGCTGGTATTTTTAAATTAATGTCAATAGTCTTCGAGTTAAGA
>CEWG01034411.1_pt1 | contig 36825 bp, 29 predicted proteins | sample 361411 | NCBI WGS metagenome assembly CEWG01 (sample SAMEA2622173, study PRJEB7988) | marine metagenome | biome: marine biome (ENVO:00000447); feature: surface water layer (ENVO:00002042); material: "saline water (ENVO:00002010), including plankton (ENVO:xxxxxxxx)" | depth 5 m | reverse complement strand
AGAAATCCTTCCAACCATCCACACGGTGTCTGGTTTGATGATGAGACATTGCGAGATGGATTACAGAGTCCTAGTGCTAGAAATCCTTCTATTGCAGAAAAAATCGAATTGCTCTCATACATGGAAAAGTTGGGTATTCAAAAAGTAGACTTAGGACTACCGGGTGCAGGACCTTTTCACTTAGAGCACATTGATGCTTTGATCTCTCATATTATTGCTAATGATTATCAAATTAAACCGGGCGCAGCAGTTCGAACATTGATGAATGACATTGAGCCGTTAGTAGAGTTGCAGAATAAGCATGGAATTCCTATTCAAGCCTCAGCATTTTTGGGTACAAGTCCCATTAGACAATACACTGAAGGCTGGACTATGGACAAATTAATTTCTACAATGGAGAAAGCTGTTAGTTATGCTGTAGAGAATGATGTGCCTGTTATGTTTGTTACCGAAGATACCACACGCTCAAACCCAGATGATGTCAAGAAAATTTACCAAAGAGCAATGGAGTTGGGGGTTAGAAGACTATGCGTATGCGATACATGCGGACACGTTACACCAAATGGAGTAAAAAAACTACTCAATTTCATAGATGAAGAGGTTATCAAAGATGGCGGTTATCACCGAAGAGATGTCGAGGTTAATTGGCATGGGCATCAAGATAGAGGATTAGGAGTTGCGAATAATATTGCTGCTGTTGAAGCAGGTGCTGACGTTTTACACGGTACGGCGCTTGGCGTTGGAGAAAGGGCCGGCAACGCACCACTTGACCAAACCCTGGTTAATTTGAAATTGATGGGAATAATCGATAATGATTTAACCCACTTAGATGAATATACTAGATTAGCAAATAAGTACATTGAGGTACCACTTCCCAGAAATTACCCTGTTTTTGGCGAAGATGCTTTCGAAACAGGCACTGGAGTCCATGCTTCTGCCGTGATTAAGGCTATGCGCAAGGGCGATAATTGGCTTGCGGATAGAGTCTATTCAGGTGTTCCCGCAGGTGACTTTGGTCTCAAGCAGGTTATCAGAATAGGTCACATGGCAGGTCGTTCTAACATTATCTGGTGGCTTGAGCAGAATGGCTATGAAGTCACGGATGAGTTGGTTGCTCATTTATTTGAAATAGCGAAGAGTCAGAGAAGGAACATGGAAGATTCAGAAGTTGAAACTGCTGTAAAACAATTTCTTAGTTAAGCGTCTGCCTCTTCATAGTCGGAAAATGAATTTGGTTTTTGTTGGTTTGACTTACCAGTCATCCATTCATCGTCTACTCCGCCACCACTCCATTCACCATCGACATTCACTTCATCAATGTCCTGCTCTTCTCGCCAAATAGCGTCTTCTTCAGAACCACAAACAATGAATTTGCCATTGTCGTCAATCTGTTCTTCTAGTAGCGAAATATGCTTAGATACCGGAAGAAAGTGTCCTACAGGCATTCCACTTGCGGTAAATGGATTAGTAGCAGCACCAACCAATAAACCATCCTCAGGTGCGACTATATCGACAGTTAACCCAGGAGTTGCGGGGTCAGAGATTGTAGCAATAACTTCGCCTTCACGCATCACAGATCCAGATGTCACGAACATATCTAGCAGTCCTCCTTCACTGGCTCGCAACCAACGGGAACCACTTGCTAACATACGGAACCTAGGTCTATTTGGCTTGCCTGGAATCATTCTCAACGATCTAAGAATATTTGTTACCCCGTGAATTGCGACTTTAACCGATTCATTATCCAGCAAGTTTGCCCCTCCTCCTTCGTATGTTATCGATGGAATATCATTCTCAACCGCTGTCTTTCGAAGTGATCCAGATGGAGGTTTAGAATCTAGAATAATCTCAATACCAAATGCTTTGGCGAGTATGTTAGAACCTGCATGAGCCAAATCAGCCCTCAATTGTGGCATATTAGACCTGCCTTTAGCAGCACTGTGCAAGTCGATAATTGCGTCACTGTCCTTAAGTAAGTATTTCCATACTTGAGCGGCAACCCTTCTAGTTGTGGTAGTTTTGAAATTCCCTGGAAAATTTCTGTTCAAGTCTCTGCCATCTGGAAAATATCTCGATTTCGCTCGGTATCCTGGTAGGTTTACGACCGGAACGATTCTTACAGTCCCAGCCATTTGCTTTGGGTCTAATGGGTTGCCAATATCAGTAAAAGCATTTGATAACAGGTGGGTGCATGCGGATGGCCCAGTAAGTTCATCGCCATGAATACCGCCTAGAATCGTTATGGTCGGGCCCGGCCTTTCTCCGTGAATTACGGTAACAGGAATTGGCCATGGATCTCCTAAATCAACTTCCAACAACGGGACAGAGATTGTTCTAATCGTACCGGGTTTGATGATTTTCCTGTACAATCGAATATTACCCCATTCTGCTCCTCTGTCCCATTCAGGTCTGTCCTCAGTTTGATGAGCCTCCAGTGCTTCCTTGATTGCGATACGTCTTCTTTTAGGCAATTCATGGGCTACACGAACCTTGGCCTTGTCTGCACGTTTCTTGCCACCCATGTACATCCGAACAATTCATTCATCAAGAACAATGCGATTGAAACAATCGATACAAACAAACAAAGACGGACAAAGGTTCGGTGAATTATGGATGAACTAGGGGTTCAGCAGATGTACGCAGCAAATTCAATTTGTTTTGGTTGTGGTCCGGCAAATAAAGAAGGATTGCGCATTAGAAGTACCAGAATTGAAAATGGATTATATCTAGAATACAAGCCTGAAGAACACCATCAAGCATTTCCAGGTATGATTAATGGTGGGATAATCGGAACACTACTAGATTGTCATGGTAATTGGACCGCAGCAATTGCTCTAATGGACATTAGTGGCGAACAACATCCTCCGTGCACAGTTACTGCATCGTACTCTGTCAAACTTCGCCGCCCAACTCCCAACAATACCATCCTATGTATTACCAGTCAAGTCAAATCAATCGAAGATAATAAAGTCGAAGTTGAACTATTACTAGAAGCAGAAGGTAAGGTATGTGCAACTGGTAGCGGACTATTTGTTGCGGTTAAAGAGGGGCATCCGGCTTATCATAGATGGAGTTGAGAATATTAATGGTCAATCCGAATCAACAACAGATGATTAAACTAGACAAATTAAGAAGTATAGTTCTAGATTTGATGTTGGATATGGAAGTTTGGAATGAAACCAATACTCAAGTTTTGAAACAGATAAAACTCGGAGTTTTAAGAAAAAATGCTACGCAAAGGCATGGAGTAACCAGGTGGAAAATTGGTTCTGATGTGACTAATTTAACACCCCAAGATGTTGAAGTTATCGATATTCACCCTGAGTTGCTGGATGATAAATGGAATGCTTATGCAGCATTTGTTTTGCACCATGAATACATTCATGCACTAGGTTTTAGAGAACACAACTCTAAGTTTCGCTTTCTAGAGAACGAATGGCCTGGCAATAGGGCATCTAAACATGGTAGTGAATTCACTGAGTTTCTACGCTTTAGGAATGCAAAATGGATCTGGAATTGTAACAAGTGCGGCAAAGATTTCCCGAGAAAAAAACCTTCTCGTGGGAGATATAAGTGTCGCGAATGTGATGCTATCTTGAAAGATAGGAAAGTATAATCATTTCTTTTTAGACTTACTTTTGGCTTTCGTTTTTGCTTCTTCAACCTTACTTTCAGCATCCATTTCGGCATCTTCAGCAATTTTCTTAATCATCGATTCTTCTTCTTCAGAAATATCTCCATCCTTTGCGGCAGAAGTTATGGCTGCTTCAATATTCATTTTAGCAGCATCTTCATCAGAAATACCTAGAGCGGTTTGGAATGATTTCAATTCCTCCAATTCTTGTTCAGTTATTATTCCGTCTTCCCATGCAGAGTTATACGCCTCTAGTAGGAAACTCTTGTATTCATCAGGATTGAGCAATACATCTCTGATAAGTCCATGATTTGGGCCTTCTGGAGAAGAAATTTCGGATAATTCAAGAATTGCAATTGAGCGTCTGACCTCTTTTACTGCCATGTCTTTCAAACCGTGTCCTGCCCATACCGCTCCAGCTGCTACTACTGCAGCAGCAAACCATCGCATAATATCTGGATCAACCAATTCTCCCGGCTGGACCAAATGAAAAATTCCGATAACTGCCATAGCGGCTCCGCACATCACTTCAACCCAGTCATTGAGGTCAGGTTCATCGTCAAAAACTGAAAGTCTGTCTTCGATAATAGAGTCCATCTCATCGCTCATGATGATAGGACAGTAGCAGAGGGGTCTTATGCGTGTCGGAATCACTCGATGAAGCGTTGTCCTTTTGGACTGTTGGCGCGACAGTGGTATCATGGCGACCGAGAAAGAGCATATCTCGAATTTGGAGTTGCCATCAAAGCTGCTTCATTTTCTGTCCAAAACTTGGGGTATTGAGAAACTTCATCCTCCTCAATTTCAAGCAATTCCATCAATTTTTAGTGGCAAAAATATCCTGCTTGCGATACCAACAGCCTCGGGTAAATCCTTGGTTGCGTATTTGGCAATTATGAAAAAATTATTAGTCGACGACATTGGTACTAAAGCAGTTTATATCGTACCATTAAAGGCCTTAGCAACAGAAAAATTTGATGATTTAAAATCCATGGCAAGTGCGGTTAATCTTACTGTGGGATTGGGAATTGGCGATTCATCTTCGGAAGCAAAAAAAATTGAAGAATGCGATATTCTAGTTTGTACGTCGGAAAAATTAGATTCAATCATTAGAAATAATTCTCAAACCATGTCAAGGGTCTCGATTGTTGTTGCTGACGAATTTCATTTGATGAATGATTCTACTAGAGGGCCTACCTTAGAAATTAATTTGACTAAACTTAGATTTTTGAGACCTGATGCTCAATTAGTGGCTCTTTCAGCAACGGTTGGCAATTGTCAGGAACTAGCCGACTGGTTGGAAGCCGATTTAATTCAGTCTGATTGGCGTCCAGTCGCTCTTGAGTACAGCACTTTTCATGATCTACATTTGGAGCCAAGAATGGTTCAATCCTCACAAGTATCTAACTCACCTGAATTATTGAACCCTCCAAGAGATTTAGAAGGTCCAAAGACACATCCAACTTGGGTTGTTCTCAAAGACACAATCGAACAACAAGGTCAACTACTGATTTTTGTTGGTACTAGACGGAGTGCAGAGTCTGAAGCATTGAAATTATCAAAAAGAGTACTCAAATTACTCGAAAAAGAAAATCCTGAGAAATTAAAAGAATTAAAATTACTCTCTCAGACTCTGGAAGGAAGAACTCAAACAGCCATGGGTGAAAAATTATCCCAATGCATCATCGGGGGAGTTGCATTCCATCACGCCGGATTAACTCATTCACAACGTAAATCAATTGAGAACGCATTCAAGAGCGGATTGCTAATCGCTCTATCGGCAACACCTACGCTGGCAGCAGGAGTTAATCTCCCTGCTAGAAGAGTTTTGGTAAGAGATGTAAAAAGATGGGATGATGGAATGAATCGTCCATTACCAGTGATGGAGGTTAGACAAATGCTCGGTAGGGCAGGGCGGCCAAAATACGATGATTATGGTGAGGCCTGGATTTTGTGTAAAGGCACTGACGGTTGGGAAATAGCCGATGATGTTAGTGATAGATACTTCTTTGGCAAATTAGAATCGATATCCTCCAAATTAGCCAGTGAGCCAGCGCTTAGAACCCATTTACTTTCGATTATTTCGACGGGCGGATTACAACATAGAGGCGATATTGGAGATTTCTTCGAATCGACCTTTTTAGGCCATAGTGTCTCTAAGAACATTCTCAACGAGAGAATCGATGATATGTTACAATGGTTGGTAGATGAGAGATTCATTAGAAAATTAGGTGTTGATGAATCTTATGCAGGAAAAAGGGCCGACAAAGAACTAGATTTTTCTGATGAAGAATGGGACGACAATATGCCTGCATGGGCTACTATTGCACATACTACTACCGGAGTGGAAATTGCCAAGGTTACTCGAGAAGTTAATTCCTCGAGCAATTCATCAGCCCATAATGAGCCAAGTTTTGGCTTCAAGAAGGCCACAGAGTTAACCCATGTCGGAGCATGGCATTCCAATGATAAGAATGAATTTTCAGCCATGAAATATGAATCAACAATTATTGGAGACAGGGTGACTCAATTATACCTTGATCCTCTTTCAGCCTCAATATTGAGGATTGGATTGAGAAGAGCGGTGAGGAGAGAGGTTCGTAAAGATTCGCTAGTAACTAATTTTGGTTTGTTACACCTTATTACTACAACTCCTGATTTTTCCTCTCTTTGGGCTAAAAATAAGGACATGGAGATAAATTCCGAACTCTGGCTTAAAACAAATTCTGTTGAAGAACAACTGCTAGCTGACTCTACCTACGATGAAATGTTGCTTGGCAATGTCAAATCAGCTTGGTTAATTGAAAAATGGAATGAAGAGGATAGCATGCGTTCTATAGAGAAAAGTTTAGATGTCAGCCCGGGCGATTTGAACCATCGAGTTGACTTGGCGACCTGGCTTTTACTCGGTTCCAGAGAAATACTTCTAGCCGATGATGTATTTTCTGACGAGCACATGACCGAGATTTCCGAATTGGTTAAAAAAATCGACATTCTAAGGCAAAGGACTAGGCATGGCTGCAAAGAAGATCTTCTTACCTTAGTAAATATTAGAAATGTAGGGCGTTCAAGGGCCAGAGAGATGGCAAATCTCGGAATTAGGACACCAAACCAAGTGATTTCCATGAGCCGAGAGGTGAAGAATAAGTTACTGAATTTGCGTGGCTGGGGGCCGATTTTATTAGACAAGATATACGGCGAGGTTGAGAAAGTTATTTCTAAACAAAAAAGTGATTCTAAGAACCAATTTACGCAAAAAGTACGCGATGATGACATCCCACTTAATGACGAAAAAGTATCGGATGATTGAATAAATCTAACCGATTCGGACCAACTATGGAACTGGGCGTATTTCCATGCATTGGATGGTTTTCTGATGAGTTATCTAATGAAGAAATCCTAAAAAAATTTTTGAAAACAAGACCTTCCAATAGATGGTTAATGTTGGGTTTTCATGTACCTCAGTCCAGTAATCAGTTATGGACTGCGTGGCATTGTTGCGAAAGAAGGAACCTAAGAGACAATAAACTTGCCAGAAGCATTGATGCAGAATTCATCAGGTATCTTGCAGGCACTCATCATGTTTCGGAAGCATTCTCTAGAGCGGGGTTGAGCGATGGTGTTGGTAAAGGTTGGCTAGTTTATTTACCCGAGAGTGAAGATTTTTTAGACAACTCCGTCACCCCCAAGTCTAATTATCAACAGACGTTTGAAAATGAATATCCTCAAATAATCGAAATTTTAGAACTTAAAACCATAATGGAAAATCCAGAATTAAGCATTAGTCATGCTCTAAAACTGGGCTTAGATGAAGAAAACCTAAACCTCCAAAATTTAGAGAATTCCCTGATTGCGTTTATTCTTTCTTCAGAATTCAACTCATAAATTAGAAGAGTTCAAGCACTATCGCTTGTTAGAGTAGCTCATGGTAATTGCTAAAACTCCGGGCGAGGAAGTCTTTGATGGGCACAGGAGATATTTGGATAATAATAAAATTCAATCTGCTCTAGACAAAGCCACTGAATTTGGCGCAGAATATGCCGAAGTTCGACTAGTATCTATTACCGATTCTAGTGTTTCAACCAGAGATGGGCAACTCGAAAGAGCGATTCCCGGCCAGGAAGTAGGGGCAACTATGAGGATATTAGCCGACGGCGCATGGGGAGTTCACTCTACCACTGATATCAGTTCAATACCTCTTCAAGTTGAATCAACAGTAAAATTGGCTAGGGCTGTTGCTTCAAGAAGGAGCTTGAAAGATAAACCAGTTTCACTTGCTGAAGTTCCAATAATTGAGGATTCTATTCATTGGAATCCTAGGAAGGATGTTAGAAATACAGAACTAAGCGAAAAATTAGAACACCTGAAAATATTGCATGATAGTTCTTGTGATGACCCGAAAATTGCTTCTGTGATATGTGGGTGGCACGATGAACATATTCACACCGAATTCATGTCAAGTGAAGGAATGAATCGAGTTTGGTCTTTCCAAAGATCACTAGTCAACGCAACAGTTACTGCTAGAGATGGCTCAGATGTTGTTTCTTATCGAACTAGACATGGTGGTGAAGGCGGTCTTGAACTGATTGAATCATGCGATTTGTCAGAACTAGGTAACAATGCGAAAATCTCCGCTATTAGATTATTGAAAGCAGAGAGATCCCCATCTGGGAAGCTACCATTGGTTGCCGATAGAGATTTGACCGGAGTATACATCCATGAAGCTCTAGGTCATCCATGCGAGGCTGACTTGGTTGCGGCGGGAGATTCCTGTTTAGATGGAAAACTAGGACAAAAAATTGGCAACGACATAGTAACTGTGGTTGATGATCCCACAATAAGAGGGGGTTACGGTGCTCATCCCATCGATGATGAAGGGCTTGATACAAAAGAGAAGTGTTTAATCAAGAATGGGGTTTTAACCGATTATTTGAACCATAGAGAGTCAGCGCAACATTTTGGTATAGAACCTAATGCTGGAGCTCGAGCTCAAGATGGCCTTCACCATCCGCTAGTTAGAATGTCTAACACTTTGATTATGGGAGGCACACACAATGATATTGATGAACTGATTGAAGATATCGAATATGGTGTCTATGCTTGCGGTTCTAGAGGGGGTCAAGTCGATACAGGAAGGGGCTCATTCCAATTTGCTGCACAAGAAGCCTGGCTTATTGAAAATGGTTCAATAACCACTCCTTTGAAGGATGTCAGCGTTAGTGGTCTAACATTACAGATTTTGAAAGATGTTGATGGTCTAACTACCGACTCTAGGCTTGCAGCACCCGGATTTTGTGGTAAAGGTCAAACAGTTCCAGTTGGAGATGGTGGACCAATTATGAGGATAAAAGAAGCATTGGTGGGATGAAAATGCTTCCTGACGATGCACTCGAAAGATTGGTTTCAGGTAGTAAGAAGATAGGCGATTTATGCAAAAAAAATAATATCCAGCAATGGGAAATAATCGCTCTACAATCTTACGGCCACGAACTTGATATTGAGGCCGGAAAGATTTCACTCGCAGCAGGTGGTGGCGGCGGAGGATACGGAATTAGAGTTCTGGAAGATGGCAAGTTTGGCTATGCATATCTAGTAGACGTTAACTCAGCTGAAAAAGCGATTAATCAAGCCATGTCAATAGCTAGAGTATCTCCTTCAGTTGAAGGATTTGTGTTGCCTAGTAGCCAAGAAACTAAAGAAGTCAGCGGTTTGTTTGACAAGAGAATTCTTTCGGTTGGCCCAGATGATCTGTTACAACAAGCAGACTCGATATTAAGTGAGGTTTCATCACTAGATAGTAGAGCAGTAGTGACTGGTGGCGGTCTAGGAGTTAGTGCTACAGCGGGTGTTCTTACCTCAAGCGAAGGAATTGAGCATCATGGAATAACTACCTCTCATGGAATCGGAGTCCAGGTTTCTATAGACGAAAACTCTCAGTTAACTAGTTCATGGCAAGGTGAATCTAGTAAGCAGTTAATCGAAAAAGTACCCAACTGTGTAGCAAATTCTGTTGATTGGGCTCAAAAAACTAGAGACCCCGTTAAAGTTGACGGGGGAGCTCAAGACTTGCCTGTAGTAATGACTTCTGAAGGTCTTGGGTCCTTATTTTCTATCGTAGTGTCTTCAGCGATTAAGGGTGAGAGATTGGCAAGAATGGAATCGTTCTGGTCTGGAAAAAAAGGACAGAACGTTATTGCACCTGATCTTTCGCTAACCGATAATGCCAGGATGACTGGAGGTATTTCCTCCTCTTCTCGGGATGGTGAAGGAGTTCCAACCAGAAGTCAAGTTATCATTGATTCAGGTAAATTAGTAGGTTCGCTTTGGTCTACCAGGGATTCTGCAAAGTTAGTATCTGAAGGTAAAATTGAACATGCAGAGACAACAGGTTCAGCATCACGTGGGGGCCATCAAAGTCCGCCGGTCACTACATGTTCTAACCTAGAATTAACCTCGACTCTCAAATCAAATAGTCTCGAGCAATTATTGGCTAGAATGGAAACCGGTTATGTTGTAAATAGTGTCATGGGCGCTCATACTGCAAATCCGACCAGTGGCGATTTCTCTGTCACGACAAGTTCTATTCTTAGAGTTGAAGAAGGTGAAATCGTCGGTTCGGTAAAACAAGCAGGTCTGTCCGGAAATATGTCAAATGCCCTCAAAAGTGATGTTTTCTTAGGTGATGATGTAAGGGTTTCTGGCAGAAGTATGTATATTCCTGATGTTCTTTTCATGAATGGTTTACGGGTAAATCCAGCTTGATTAACAAGGGCATTCTTTATTTCCTGTCGTCTGTGGTAACTGTCACCATGGAGGTAAAGGGAGTGTCTAGTCTTAACCAATCCGCACGAAAACCCGAAGCCTGTTCTCCGCACAGGCAATCGATGAGAATGATGTCTGTCGGGGTGATTATGCATGTCTGATGAAAAGTACGATTCGCATATTAAGGCGGTTTTGTCCGAGTGTCCTAACGCTAACAAGGATGAAATCCGAGAAGCCTTTGAAAAATATGAGAGCGAATTTTACATTCCTCCTCAAGATGCATTACGCTCAATAATTCGTAGGTTTAAAGGAGATATGGCTCCTTCATCTAGCAGCAATAATTATTCAAATGATTCTCCCAAGGTTACTAAAAAAGTGGCGAGCCTCAGTGATTTGTCATCTACCGATAGAGACATTGAAATTGAGGTTGAAATAATTTCACACAATTTACGTGAGCAGACAATTAGAGGTGAGCAAAAGCAGATTGCATTTGGTTTACTTGAAGATTCACCTTGGGACGAAGGTAGTCAAAGAAACAGGTGGGAGTACAAAGACTGGGGTCCTAATTCTAATATTACTCCCGGGTCAGTTGTTCGGATTGAAGGGGCATCAGTAAATGAGTATCAAGGTAGAATGTCACTTAACATCAACCAAAGTACTCGGATAGCAGTTCTTAGGGAAGGAACTAGGCCTGTAGTTGCGCCTGGCGAACCAATAGAGATCAATAATATCCCTAAGGATGGTTATATCTGTGTTGTTGGAAGAATTCTTTCCTCTCGCCCTGACCAGATTCATAGGAAAGACGGCTCAGGTTCTATAGACGTTGTAAGGGGTAGGATTGCCGACGAAACTGGAACGATTGGATTTTTGTCTTGGGAGCCATTTGATCACGAAGTTGGTACCTTAATTAAGATAGACGGGGCTCAAGTTAGAACTTTTAGAGATACTCCTGAACTTAATTTTGGAAGGACCACAAAGATAGAGATATACCACGATTCCAATTTCGCTGACGCAGAGTCATTAATACAACAAAATGTGTTAAAAATTTCTCAACTTAGAGATGGTTCAAGAGATGTTGAAACTGTTGTTCAATTAACTGAATGGAGTAAGCGTTCTTTCGTTAGAGACGGACAAGAGAAATTCCTTTGGTCCGGTCAGATCGCAGATCCTACCGGAAAATGTCGTATGAGTGCTTGGGAAGAACTTCCAATTCAGAGTTCAGACCTTCCGGTTACTGTGAAACTCAAAGGTGTCAGAGTCAGGGCATGGCAAGGTATTCCAGATATTACAGTCGATAAGGCTGCGCAGGTTGAAATTCTTGAATCGGCTCCCTGGGACTCTTCTATAGACTTGACAAATCATGTTGCAGAGGTTGAATTAAACGAATTGGTTAATGGTTCTAGCAGAGTTGGAATTTCAACGAAAGGGGTGGTTGCAAGTGTCAGGGAAGATTGTGGAATTATCATGCGCTGCACTCAATGTAGAAGGGTGTTAAAGGATGGTAACTGCGCCCAACACGGTGATGATTCTGGGAATCAAGATATCAGGTTGAGATTGGTTATTGATGATGGAAAAGCCACTGCTTCACTTCTAATCAACAAAGAAGCAACATTAGAACTTCTAGGAATTAGTGAAAAGGATATCGTTTCTGAGATAGATTCAAACGGTCAGATGGAATTTGTTCAATCGCTTCGAAATAAGTTACTTGGAAAGCAAGTAATGGCGAGTGGTAGAGCGATTGTTGACGAACAGGGTGCGATGGTTCTAGCAGACAAAACAGAATTAGTCGAGTTAGATCCAGCATTAATAGCGACTGAAATTAGAGCAAAGTGGGGGGTTGTCTAATGCAACCTTCCCGATCCATAAAAAGGCAGTCAGCTTGGTACATGTTAGCGTCTGAGTTTGGAGAATCGACTTTAAGCGAAAAAGGTTCAGGAGAATTCGACCCATCTTTTGTAATAACAAAACTCGGTTCCAAAGTTAACCGGGTAATTGTTGCAGGTTTGTTAGAAAGACTTGAGCCGAGAGATACTGCGAACGGTTCTGTATTGTATCAAGGACAAATTAGAGACCCATCAGGAGTTCATTATTTCTCAGTGGGAGATTATGCATCTGACTCAATGCGGGAATTAACGCTACAATTATCTCCTAGAGTTGAAAGTGGTGAGCCGGTTTTGTTAATGATGGTAGCCAAAACACGACTTTTCCAAACGGAGGAAGGGGCAATATATACCTCACTCCGTCCAGAGGAAGCCTGCGAAATTGATACCACTGGGTACGCCGTATGGCTCACTCAGGCTTGTCAAGGCACCTTAGAGAGGATGAAAATTTTCACAGATTCATTGGATTTTGAACCTACCATTGATTCACTGACTAAAGCCGATATCCCAAGTCATATGGTAGAGGGTTTGGTCGCCTCAAGAAATCATTATGGAGACATCGATCTCGAACATTATAACTTGAATATTATGCAAGCATTAGACATCGCTGAAGGGAAAATAGAGGCAGCATCTACACCGGCTCAGCAGCAGTTGTCTGATAGCACAACTCTTGATGAACAGTCAGGAGAATCAGAAGATTCCGATGATTTGGGAGAGGTGCTATTAGAAATTATTAGAAAACTAGACCAGGGTGATGGTGTTGATTTTGAAACTCTAATAACCAATGCAGCAGCAAGAGGTTTTTCACGTTCAGTAGCAGAAGAAAAGATAGAATCATTGTCTGATGAAGGTTCAGTTCATGAACCTGCATTCGGGTGGTTTAGGATAGTTTCTTGACCATTTATCCCCAACACATTCAAGTTCTTTCGCTTGTGTGGTTGTCATAGAGGTCACTATATGGCAGGAATGGATTTCTTTATTCGCCCGGCAACAGGAACAACTAGTGCTGATTGGGTCAGAATACCTAATGCAGATATCAAGGTTAGACTAACACGCAGAATGACTCGGACCATTGTTCGTGGTGAAGAAGGCGATAATTTACATGATGAAGGTTCAGAGTCGGCTATTTACACAATCAGTGGAGAGATGCAACTTGATGAGTACAAGAGAATTTTGGCAATGTTCCGCTCCGGACAGCCTTGTATTCACGATCCGTTTGAGGAACGAGATGTAAAGGTTGTATTTGCTTCTATGGAATATGATGGTTCCAATGAATCATTTACATTTGAATTGATTGAAGATATTGTTTGAGGGATTTAGTTGCGTTCATTAGACGAAAAAAGAGAAATTCTCTATGTAATTCGTACAATGGACGTGCTTATGTCTTCCGGAGTCGGGCTGGAAGCAGCGATTCATACCATTGGAACAGGTGGTTACGGGATAATATCTTCAGATTTTTCTAATGTTATGGAAAGGTTACGTTCTGGTAAATCGGGAGGTTTAGAAAGAGAAATCAAGAGCTTGATGAATAAGGCTGAATCTGATGGCTATCGAAGACTGCTAAATACTATGTACACGAATCTAACTCAAAATACCGATTTAATTGAGACTTTGAGGAAACAAGGCAAAAGAATGGAAGAGGACCGAAACGAAGATGTCAAGAAGTATATCGAAGATCTTGGCGGGGTACCTGAAACTCTTCTCTCGATAGGGATGATTGGACCAATTATTCTTGCTATTGTAGGATTGATTCCTCAATTGATGAGTGGAGATTTAGGAGCATTTATGCAATTACCTCCGGCCTCGACAATAAAATCTGTTGTGAATGTGGGATTAATTATGACTCTTTTTGGAATGGTGATGATTGGTCTAAAGGCGCACACAAAGGACCCAGGGTTGTAGTGATGTTATGATATTTGATATTCTTGAAGCCTTTAATGACCAAATGCTTCTGTTGGTTCTTTCAGTATTAGGAGTTGCGTTTGCTGCCGGTGGAATCCCTCCAATGATTGAAAGAAAAAGAAGACGAAGTATTGAAAATCAACTACCTGCATTGTTAGAGTCTTTATCTGATGCAGTCGGGGCAGGACGCGGTATTCAAGAAGCAATGCTAGAACAAGGCAGGAATACTCCTGGAGTTTTGGGTAAATTGCTTACCGATACCTTGGAATCAAGCCATTCCTCTTCATTTGATGCTGCGCTATCTGCTTTTGCATCTAAAACACGTTCTGCTCAAGTACAAAGAGTGACAGTCCTAATTGAAACAGCAGTTGAACAAGATGCTCCACTGCAAGGCATACTTTCTGATTTGTCCATGGATTATGAAAGATTAAATGATTTGATGAACAAGCGTGAAAGCGAATTACAAGCCCGTGGAATCTTAATAATCATCTTTGTTTGTATCGGTCTACCGGTTCTAATTGCATTCATTGTTGGTTTATTCGCACCTGCAAGCAAGGGCTATCAAATTGGTGAATTTAATCAAACTTTTTCTCTATTCTTTGCAGCAGCTTCAGCAATTGCAGCATCAGTTTCGGGCAGAATGCTCGGAAGAATGAAAGATTTTCTATGGTGGTTACCATTCTGGATGTCAGTATCAATGGGATTATATCTAGGCGCAGTAAAGATGATTGGAGGTTAAAAAAATGGCAGAGAAAGTATTAGCACAATATGGTAGAGTAACAATTTATCTTGAACCAAATCACCCCTCGCCTATATACCATGTCGACGGTTCTATAGACCCTAATCCATATGGCGATATTGCAGTTTTACTTGAAGATGATAATCTAGAAGAAGTGATGTACAACGGTGGGACACAGTGTGTTAAAGTCGCTCATAGGGATCATGGAATGTGTAGAACTAACGTTTGGATTGACGACGATGCTGGAATTCAAATCGCAAAAAACATAGCATCATTCACAAATGTACCGCTTGGTGATGGTCCTGGTATGGTACCTATTTTTGATGGTAGGTTGCCCGATGGCTCTCGAGTTAACGGAACAATTCCTCCGATTACGCCGGACGGTCCGACATTGACTATTCGTAAATTTAGAGAAGACCCTCTAACAATGTTGGATTTAGTAAAGTTTGGAACCGTAAATTCACGCTTGGCTGCAATGATGTGGGTTTGGATAGAAGGCCTTGATAGTAGACCCGCTAATTTCGTAATTGCTGGTGGAACAGGTTCTGGTAAAACAACTACTTTGAACTGTTTAGGCATGTATATTCCTTGGCATAGAAGATTGTTAACGGTTGAAGATACTGCAGAATTACAAGTTTACCATGACCACTGGCTAAGAATGGAGACAAGGAGAGAAAGGCCAGATGGAACACCTGAAGTTGATATGAACGACTGCTTAAAATCAAGTCTTCGTATGCGTCCAGATCGAATAATTGTTGGTGAAGTTAGGGGCCCAGAAGCGGCTACACTTCTTACTGCTATGAATACAGGTCACGACGGTTCATTTGGTTCTCTGCACGCCAATACTGCACAAGAAACAGTTACTAGAATGATAAATCCTCCTATGAATGTACCACCGATAATGCTTACAGGTTTAGACTTGATAATTATCCAAGCCAGACTTCATGTTAATGGTAGTACTGTGAGAAAGATTACCGAAGTTGCAGAGATTGCTGGAATGGAAGGAACTAAGCCCAGATTGAACATTATTTGGAAGTATAATGCTGCCAAAGATCGAATTGAAGAAACCGGAATTCCTTCTAAGTTAAGAGAAATCATTTGTCAAGCTGCAGGAGTAACCCCAGACGTATTTGAGAAGCATGTTGAGCAAAGGCAGAAAATTATAGAAGACTTGCTGAGAAGAGATATCAGGGATATCCAAACGGTAACTCAAGTAATTCAGAATTTCTATGCCAGTAGGTGATTACCCACGTAATCTAGCTAGAACATCGTCAATGTGATCGATCTGTTCTCTGGCTGACTTTAATCTGTCTGCTGCGTCTGCAATTTCTTCATCATTTTCAGGCGAGATAATTTCTTCATCACTCTTCGGCTTGAATGCATCGGCAAGTAAGCGCAGTTCGGAAACAATTGCATCAACTTGGTTATCTGAGACAATCACTCCAGGTGCAACTCTTGGAATCTCTGACGGTGATAAATGTCCTAATTCTGCGCCAATAATACCCGAGCAGGCAAGAATTCTCGGTCTCAAATCTGCAGTATTGACTTCATATCCTCTGGATTCCAAGAATCTGATAATGAGCGCTTGTTGCGCTTCATCAAATCTTCCTTCGCTAGATTCAAGAATAGTTTCAACAACTTCTTCAAAGGATTTGATATTTCTTTCTAAACGTTCTATTGTCCTTCTCTCTCCAGTTGACAAGTGTACTGAACCATGGTGCAAGATTCTTAGTATTCTATTCCTTCTGGCGACGCTTGGATCCTGAAGTGCTTCAGCCTCATTAATTTCCACATGAAGGTCGAACAAAGCGTGAATTCTTCCTGAGATACTTGGAATTCTTAAATCCAGCCCCATATTTCTTCCAATCTCTTCGAAAGCGACTCTGGCTTTCACTAAATCTCCTTGATGTAGTGATAATGTATTACCAAGTTGGTCTCTGAGAGAACTTCGCATGTTTTCAAATTCTCTAATTGCTTCTCTTTCACGCCAAGAATTTGGCATTGAATTGATCGAATCTTTTTCATTTTGGGTTTGGAATTCTAATTCCATAATCTTAGTACGTATTACATTTCTAACCGCTGGTTCGTCAACTGCGAACCCGTAATCAGCAAAATTAGTAATAAATGCTTCCAAGTCTTCTTCATCACTCGAAGTACTTACCATCAAGAAATCACGTCCTGCTGCTTCAATTTCAGCAATTCTTGAATTTAATTCGATTAATGATGCTTCGACTTCTAGACTATTAATCTGTGATTCGATTTCGGTGGGGGTTTGTATCATTGAAGGTGTTACAATCTCTTCGGGTTCTAGTTTTGACCTAAGTGCCGCATCAATAGTCTGGGCAACATCATTTCTAGTAGTGTCGAATCCTTCTTCTGATAGGTCATTTCTGAGTTCTGTTTCTTGTTCAAAGGTCCAACCTTCTGGGTGCTTTGCCACAAAATTATCCACGGTTTTTACAACTACCTGCTCGTCTTTATCGTCGATGACCGGTGCAGTCTCGTGCTCACTAGGGTTGGGAATCTTTGGAATGTTAAGTGATTCCTTAGGCCTTCTTAATGTCTTCTTTACCTTACCCCATGACCCTTGCTGCGATGCTAAAACCCCGGCAACCCGGACAAGCAGGGATTGCTTATCACCGGTCAAAGGTAATTGTAGAATTTTACATAGTTCGTGTAATTGATTTTTTGTCATTGAATCCAGTTTTTCCGGAGTGAGTTGTTTTGGGTCTTCATGGAGGTGCAAGTATAACCTTTGTCTTCGTTCCCTAATCGAGCCGGATTTCTTGATGCCAAATATTCCCAGAATTTTTCCAATATCCTTGTTCTTTAATGACTTAATATCACTCTTTCCCAAGTCCCATTCGTCCAGAATTAGGTTCGCGATTAATTTAGCCCTTAGCGATTCCACGGACCCATTTTTAGGCATTTGATAACTGGTGGCGATTTCTTTCAGGCGGTCAAAGCGAGCTTGGTAAAGTTCGCCTAACAGTTCACCTTTACTAGTCAATTAATCACCTTATTTCGATATGAATTCAAAGGAGTATATGTGTCTTCGGTGTCGAATAGGATAAAATTGTACAGTTTCGATACCTTGTTAGTGATTCCAAAAATAAAAAATATAGTTCTTTGAACCAATTATTTGAAGCATGATAACTATTTAGCGGCTTTAGGGCTGTCGATGAGTAGGAGTGTGAAATCCGCAAAGTCTTCCATTAAGGAGATTTACGGCTTGATGGATTCTCTGCAAGAGACTGTCAAAAATGACATTAAAACAAATTTATCTGCATTCGATGAATCATTACGCACCAGACTTTCTAATGCTGAGAATGTTATTATCGAATCATCTAGGGCTAGAGAAGCTATGGTTGCCGGAATTGTTGGTATGCGAAAAAGTATCGAGAAAGCTCAAAGGAAATTTTCAAGGAATAATAATATTGAAGATTTAAGATTGACATTGCTTGATGTTGCCAAGGATATTTCTAGGCTGAGAATTGCGAATGAAAACATTTCAGAATCTATTAAGACCGTTCTTAATCCTAACATGTCGGCGGTTGAAGGAGTTGAGAAGTTTGCTTTTGATATCCAAAGATTTGCTGCCACTTGGGAACGAATCGGTCGTGAAATAGATCAGGGTATCAGCGACCTTTGTGATGATCAAGATCCTTCCGAATTGGTGGATTTAGAAAACTTCATTTCCAAGCAGGGTTATGACAAATTGATTTCAAGTCATGACGTTTCCAATGGAGTCGAGTCTGAATAATCCTCGAGATTTAATAATGGGTCTTTAGCCTCATTGTAACTTTCAGGCAACCCAGGTATTTTTCTGCTTGATTCCTGTCGTTCTTCTTCCATCAATTTGACCAATGAATTGAACTCTTTTAGTAAATTGACCATCCCCATATGACTTTTTTCTATAGGAATAATTCTCTCACACATCGCAGTGACTTTACCATCATGACTTAATGTTTCAATCGTCAATTGAAGTCTAATATTTGAGTCACTGGGTTTTCCGTCTTTGCCGATTACAGATTCTATTGTAGAATCATCATTACTTTTCTTTGCTTCTCTCAAGATAGTGCCAATCTTACGTTGCTCAACATATATTCCAGTAATGTGCTTTATTTTTTCATCCAATGAATCAAAGAGACCTGACTCTATTTTGTGACAAATTAAGGCGGACTCATCATTCATTGATGCAATTGACGAGGCTGGAAACCCCTTTCGAGATACGAGTAAGGTAAATCCGTGTAGCGGTGGTGGGATGAAATGGGTTCTCTCAGGGTTCTCTCTTTGTAATCCAAGAGTATGTCGCCTAGATTTGAATTTCAACGAACTGTGTAGACTTCTAGTTGTCACAAAACCATCAATTAATTGGTTTTGACGGCACTCCTCAAGCCAAGATATTAAATCAATATCGTCCATTTCGTCAGTGATTTTCAAGTCGCTAATAAGTTGTTTAGACGGCATGATGTCTAGGTTATTTCTCAATCTAGAAAGTTGTCTTCTTATCAATTTACTATCACAAATAATTCTAGCGTTGGGGATTAGATATTCTGGTTTGTCATCACAAACCAAAACCCAGGTTGGCTCTCTTCTAGGTAGAATGGCAGATATTATCAAATCCTCTTCTGCGACATTTCTCCAGTCTAGCGCACTCATAGCTACCAAGTCGGCATTTCCGGAGATTAATTGTGATATTGCAGTATCTACATGAGGCAATTGCTTGAGTAGAAGATTGAATTCTTTGGACTTTTGTTCAACCATCTTCTCGACTTGAATTCTTACTCCATCTCCTTTGGATGGAGTTGTCAAAATGGTTAACCGCTCCATATCTGACACACATTCACCTCGGCTGGGATCGCTCCTAGCGTTCTATGGGCGTAGACCATTGGTTAAGAAGGACACCCTACCACGAGGGTATATGGCGCGTATTTCGGAAGGTAGCGTGAATCGTTTCGAAGAGTTGAGGAACGAAATTGAACAGTCTTTGGAAGAGATGATAGCATCCAGAGTCAATTCCGGTGAAGTAGTAGAACTCGCGGGTAGGATGCTTCTTGCTGGTGGAAAGCGTTTACGTCCGATAATGATGTTTCTAGCATATGAGATTGCAGGAGGAAAAGAGCCCGAAGATTTGATGCCGCTTGCCAAAGCATTTGAATTCCTACATACTGCTACATTGGTTCACGATGATATCTACGATGAAGCCACTCACAGAAGGGGAGTTCCAACAATTCATACCGAGCATGGATTGGCTAAAGCAATAATCGTCGGAGACTGGTTATTTGTCCAAGGTTATGCCTTGGGGGGAAGATATAATCAAGAAATAGTTACAATAATCGGAAATTATTGTTCTGAAATAGCTGTTTCTGAAATATCGCAAATTGAGCATATTAACAACTTGAAAACCACTCCGGAAGATTATCTAAATATAGTTCGAGGTAAAACAGCAGGACCTTTTTCCGGAGGTTGTCATTCGGCGGCTATTATTGCTGGAGCTTCAGATGAACAAAAAACGGCGCTTGCTAATTTTGGAATGGAAATTGGAATTGCCTACCAATTGGTTGATGATTTACTAGATCTCAAAGGCGATGAATCGATTGGTAAACCAAGAGGTTCTGATGTATATGAGGGAAAAATGACACTTCCATTGATTCATTCCTTAACGATACATCACGGCAAAAGTCGAGAACGATTAGCAGAAATAATTAGTAATTTCAATTATGATTTATTTGATGAACTTATTGGGTTACTTGAAAAGTCGGATAGTTTCTCATATACTGAAATATTAATTCAGAATCATTTTGATAGGGCCATGAAATATCTTGAGATTTTTGACGATTCAGAAATTAAACAGCATTTGTTCGCACTCTCTGAATACATCACTAAAAGAAAATTATAACCGGACTAGTGTTTTTTGTCGGCAAAATGTAAAAATTTGTTGATTATATGCGGTTGGTTCAAGTGTCATCCAGTTAACAGACTTGCATGGGCCGAGGCATTATCACCGATGATGAGCGTGCAGTTAGCCCTGTAATTGCTACCGTGCTGCTGCTTGCTATTACTGTGATGCTTTCAAGCATGGTCTTCGTGATGATGCAGGGCGCACTGACATCTGTAGAGAAATCATCACCTGAAGCATCGGTTAGTGTAAGAGGGTTGTCCAATGGTTTTCACGTCGTTAGGCTAACTAGTCTAGACCAAGCATTAGATCCATCGCAATTAGAATATCAGTTAATCTCTAGCGATGGCACAAAATTTTCTGGATTTGTCAGTGATTCTAATGTTTACGGAGTGATTGGTTCTAACATCTCATTCCATGACCGTGATGCTGGTTACTCTGTAACTAAAGGCGATTATTTTGTAATAGATTCCGATACTATCGGCTCTGATAATGGTGAGTGGAAGTTGAAGTTAATTGATTTGAGTTCTAGTACGCTTCTATTCGATACCCAACTTTCAGAAATTGAATATTAACCTCCTATATAAGACATTTCAATAGGCTTAGACTTTAATTTTACATCCTTTCTATCCTCTGAATATCTGTCTATTCTCTTATTCCAAATATCACTGATTAAGGATGACAGGTCTTGTTCATCTGCTTGCATTCTAATTATACTTAGTAAATCATAGCCTTGCTCAGAGAATAAGCATGTGAATAACTTACCATTAGAAGATATTCTTGCGCGCGTGCATGAACCACAAAAGGGGGAACTGATCGATTCGATAAATCCCACATCTAAATCATGTCTGGCCATTTTCCATTGTTTAGCGACCTCACCGTAGTAGTTTGGTTTTGTCTTCGTTAGAGGTCCAAATTCTTTTTGAATAATATTTCTAATTTCCTTGCCGGTAACTACGGACTCTAATTCCCAAGAATTGGTTGTTCCAACATCCATAAACTCAATGAACCTTACAGGAACATTATATTCTATAGAGGTCTTAATGAGTTTATTTATTTGATTTTCATTTTTGTTCCTCTTAATTACTGAATTTATTTTGACTTCCAATCCGGCATCAATAGCAGATTTTATTCCCCCTAGGACTCGTTTAACGTCATATTTAGAATCAGTCATTTCTTTGAACAAATCATCATCCAATGAATCAAGACTTACTGTAACCCTATTCAATCCACTTTCTTTCAGATTTTTTATTTTATTTTTCAACAGTACTCCATTGGTAGTCATAGCAATATCGAGATTTTCGTCTAAGCTCCTAATCATAGCTATTAGGCTACAAATATCCTTTCTTAGCAATGGTTCGCCACCAGTAATTCTTACCTTACTAAGGCCAAGAGGCAACATTGATTTTATTATCAAAATAATTTCTTCATAAGAAATAATTTGTCCTTTTGGAAGAAATTTGTAGTTCGAATCAAAGTGTTCCTTTGGCATGCAATATGTACATCGGAAATTGCATCTGTCAGTAACGGAAATTCTGAGATCTTTCAGAGGTCTACCCATGGAATCCTCTAATCTCATGACTAATTCTACATCGATTAGGTTATTGAATTGTTTTACAAGGTTTGATGTTGTATGATTAAGTGGGAACATTATGGCTAATGGTGAAGGGTTGGACAATCCTAATCTGCTAATTGATTCTGTAGTTGGGGTTAAATCGTTAAACGTAAAGCCATATTCTAGTGGCAAAACAATTACTTGGAAACTTCCCCCATCAAAAAGTCATGCGATAAGAACCTTATTTTTAGCTTCCCAAAGCCAAGATTCGGTAGAGATTCTCGGAGTCAGTAATTCCGGTCATGATGTAAATTCCATGAAGAATTGCTTGCTCCAGTTGGGTGTAAAAATGGAAAAGTTAGACTTCCAGGGTAATCTTAACCCACTGGGTAAAGAATTGATTGGAAGTGAGATTCATTCAATAATTATTCACGGTGTAGGTGTTAATGGGTTCATCAAACCTGAGGAAAAGTTGGATGTTGGTAATTCTGGCACTACTCTGAGGCTGATTTCAGTTCTATGTTCTAGATTTGATTTTGAAGTAATTATTGATGGTGATGTCACTATGAGGAGCAGAGATACTAAGTCATTATGGGATTCAATGACTCGTTCAGGAGTAAAAGTCTCGTATTTACATGAGGAATACCGTCTTCCTGTTAAGGTCCATGGACCTTGGTTTAGTGATGGCCAGATTAGAACATTAGCCATTGATGTTTCGAAGTCGAGTCAACCGCTTTCAGCTTGGATTCTTTCTTCTTCAGGACTGGAAAGTGAACTTGAAATTGAATTTTCGGGGGTTCCTGTTTCTAATCGCCATTGGCGGTTGTCGATGGAAATTTGTAATTCTAACGGTGCGGAAATAGTTCTTCGTGACAACCGCTTGAACATCAAGCCATGGTCAATTACCACCAAACCAACAATGGAAGTTCCCAAAGATGCATCTATGGCAAGTTTTGCCATGCTTGCAGCATCTTATCTAAAAGTCCCAGTTAAATTAATTGGATGGCCTGATAGAACACAATGTATCGGTCATGAAATATTGTTTGATATCTCAAAAGACCTCGGAATAACTTGGCATGAATCCAGCCTAGTAAAGTCTACAAGTAGTTCTTCTATAGAGGTTGATATTACTAATTGTAATGATATTATTACACCTCTAAGTTTAATGTTAGCAGCGGCCTCTGGAGGCAATATTACTGGTGCTTCACATGCGTCATTTAAAGAGAGTAATAGGTTAAAAACAACCAAACAACTTTTCGAATCGTTCGGAATGAAATGTGAACTAATCGGTGACGGATTATCAATTCCAGGCAATCAAATACCGGTAAGTCCCGATAAATTGGTACATACCTTTGGAGATCATAGAGTTTTCATGTCAGCATACATATTAGCATGCAGTGTTGGTGCGGATGTTGAAGGAAGTGGCTTACACAAAATAGCAGATGCTAAATTCATAGAAAGAATATCTGCCTAAGACTATCCGTGTCTACCAAAATGATGGTCTAGCGAATCTATTGGTAATCTTAGAGCAGTTGGTCTTCCATGAACACATGCCCAAGGGTTCGGAATTTTCCTCATGTCATCTAGAAGCCTGCGCATTTCAGGGAGAGTTAACTTTTCATTTGCCTTAACTGAGCCTCTGCAAGCATTCAGGAATGCTAGGTGATCTTTGCGATTCTCAACGGTTTCTAGAGGTGCCCCATCTTCAGAGCAATCCTGTAACAAGTCGATTAAAAAAGGAATAACATCTTCACCAGATAGCAGGTTTGGGGCACTAACTAGGCACCATTCATTTTCCAGATAGGTGAATTCGAAGCCGACCTGGCGCAATCTTTCGAGAGAAGATTCTAGTAAAGCGGTTTGTTTGGCATCAAAATCTAGCACCAATGGTTGCAATCTAGCTTGACTTTCCCATAATTTTTTATTATATCTCAATCTTTCAAATCTTATTCTTTCATGAAGGGCATGTTGGTCGATGAGTAATAATTCGCCGTCGGCTTGTGCTAAAATATAAGAGTCAGCAAATTGAGATAAAGGTTCCATTTCTGGTAAATCGTTGATTACCTGTTCAAGTGGCTTTTCATCTGTTGGTGATACTGCTACTCCGATTTTTGAATGGCGATGTAAATCTCTTTCAGCAGGAGAGAGGGCTGGGGAAATCGGATTCTCCTCCATTCCAGGCAACGTTTGTTGAGGAATTTGTGACGATGAGACAGGTCTAGCCTTAATTTCTTCTTTCGGAATTTCGGCTTCGCTGCCATGCAAGTTCAGTTGAGAACCGGCGGCGATGGCCCAAGTTGGTATGTTCGAGGTTGGTTTAACGTCTATAGAATGAGTATCAGTAAGAGCATTCAGTCCTGCTGCTTGGTCTAAAGTATCCATTACGGAAACATCGTTAAATATTTTTGAAACAGGTTCAACATCTGGCGAAACTAAACTTTGTAACTCTCTAATTCCACCTGTGGTATCAGGGTTTGTAGGTACTTCTTCCAGTGTATTTGCAATCGCACGTTCTAATCTTTCTAAGACTCTCCATGAATGCTTTAATCTAACCTCTCGCTTGGTAGGATGTACATTTACATCTACTTCTTCATTTGGAATTTCTAATGATAAAACAGCTACAGGGTGCCGTCCTTGCATGAGCCTTGTTCGATAACCTCTTCTAATCGCTTGATGGAATGGCCCTGAGGCAACAGGTCTATCATTGATTAAAATATAGATGTCGTCGCCTTTTCCTCTAGTAATATCAGGGGTGCTAATCCAACCCTTCCACAATTCTTCTCCTGGTGCTGAATGATCTATTTCAGGTATTTTTAATTCAATCAGTTGATTTGCTTGTTTCCCGAGAATATCATATAATCGGTCACTCAAAGTCTCACTCTTTGGAACATCAAGAACTGTTCTATCGTCATTTACCAACTTGAAACTGGTTTTTTTGTTAGCTATTGCATGAGAAATTACCACATCGACAATTTTTGCATTTTCTGTGGCCGGTCTCCGCTGAAATGATAATCTAGCAGGCGTATTTTCAAATAATGAACGTACTTCGATAATTGTTCCTTCAGCCATACCAAAAGGTTCTATGGCTTGCTTTTTGCCAAAACTCATGTTTATACATCGTCCTTCCTTTCCGCTAGGTCTACTTGCAACTAATAGTTTTGATACTATACCGATGCTGGCCAATGCTTCTCCTCTGAATCCAAGAGTGTTAATACGCTGTAAATCATCAACATTTTTTAGTTTAGATGTAGCGTGACGGTCTAATGATAAAGGCAAATCAGTTTCTTCAATTCCACTCCCATTATCTTCAATCTTGATTAAATCAAAACCTCCCCTTTCTATCGTTATAATTATTTTAGTGGCCTCAGCATCAAGGCTATTTTCAATTAATTCCTTGACTACTTGTGCAGGTCTTTCGACGACCTCACCGGCCGCAATATGGCCAATTGTGTTATCATCTAACTGAACAATTTTTCGAGGCTCAGACATCATTTGCACCTCCGGAATTATTTCTCATCGATTTTAGATGATATAGAGAGTCATGAGCCTCTTTTGGAGATAATTCATCAATTTTAGCGAGAACACTATCTAATTGTTCTATGATTACTTGGTGTTCGTTGGTGGGAGTTTTTGTTGAGTTCGTCGCTGCTAAATATCCAAGCAGACTAGCCTGACCCAAATCACGCACTAGAGGTGCTCCAGATTCACCTGCTCTAGCTCCTCTCGCTTGTTTCTCTAAAAATAATAATAGTTCAGAGGCTCTTTCAACAACTCTTCTAGGAAGACCGGCCAGTGCTGCGACTTGCACTCCATAAGAATCATCACATGGTCCGTCACCCACCGTGTGTAAGAATTTTAATTCTCCATTACTTTGAGCAACTTGAACATGGACATTTTTTATTTTCTTAATTTCATCTTCTAGGCCAATCAATTGATGGTAGTGAGTTGCAAAAAGGCTTCTAGCGTCTATTCTATTACAAATGTCTTCAGTTACTGACCATGCAATTGAAAGTCCGTCAAATGTTGAAGTCCCCCGTCCAACTTCATCTAGTAGTATGAGTGAATTTTTGGTTGCTCTCTTCAAAATATGAGCGACCTCTATCATTTCCATCATGAAAGTTGAACGGCCTCTCCTTAAATCATCACTAGCCCCAACCCTAGTGAAAACACGATCAACAAGTCCAACTTTGGCTTTTTCAGCAGGAACAAATGAGCCAGCTTGGGCTAGAATAGAAATAAGGGCAGTAGTACGCAAGTAAGTTGATTTTCCGCCCATATTAGGGCCAGTAATCAGTAAGAAATTCTTCTTATTATCCAAGGTGATATTGTTGGGGACGAACCCTCCTTGCTGTTCAAGAACAGGATGTCTGGCTTGTTCAATTTTTAAAACAGGAGAATCAATGATTTCGGGTCTTACCCAAGACCTTCTCTTTGCAACTATTGCAAAGCATTGCAGTACATCTATCGATGCAATTTTTCCTGCAATTTCAGCAAGTGTCTGAACATTTTCTCGACATTTTTCCCTTAACTGTCGGAAGATTCGATACTCCAATTCCTTGACTTTAGTATCTGCAGTAAGCAACAAGTCATCTCTTTCGATCAGTTCGTCCGTAATATATCTTGAACCATTAGTCATCTGTTGTTTCCTTTTCCAATCCTCTGGAACTTTATTTTCATGTGTTTTTGTTACTTCGATGAACCAACCAATTTGTCTATTCATCCTAACTTTAAGTGACGGGATATCTAAATCATCTCTCAGTTTTTTTTCCAACTGACTAAACCATGAGTGCCCCTCTTGACTTGTCATTCTAAGTTTGTCAATTTCTTCGTCAAAACCTTCTCTAATTATACCACCATCTCTAAGGCTGAGTGGTGGGTTATCAACCAATGTCCTCCTAATTTCCTCACCCATTTCATCTAGACTATCTAAATTAGTGATTAAATGATTTAGCAGCAGGTCATCAGTTTGCTGACAAATCCCAATGATTGCCGGCATTCTCTCGAGTGCGATTGAAGTTGCCAGTAAATCTCTTGCATTAGAGCGATTATAGGCTAATTGGGTTGCTAGACGCTCGACATCTCTAAGTCCCTTCAATGCTTCACGAAGGGCATCTATTCTCTTGGATGAGCGAAATAACGCGTTAACCGAATTTTGCCGTGAAGTAATTGCTTCAATATTAGATAATGGGCGTAATATCCATGTTTTTAGCAGTCTTCTACCCATGGCAGTTCGACAAAAGTTGATGCTTGACATTAAGCTGCCTTCATATTCTCCAGCCAGTGTTGAGGTCAACTCTAAATTTTTTAATGTAGTTTGGTCTAGAAGCATGTTTCCTTTTTCTTCAATAATTGAAATATCCCTTAATGGTATAGAATCAGCGATATGAACGCTTGCCAAATAATCTGCTGCCAATCCTGCTGCAGCAAGTGAAAGAGGAGCGTTGTCCAAATCTATGTGCCCTAAGTCACCTACTTTCAAGAGTTCCTTTAATCTGTTTCTCTTTTTACTTTCTGAGGCATTATGTTGTGAAATAACCGTTTCATTTAGGTGAGTAAACATATTGCAAAGTGTGGGATTTTCAGAATCCTTGGATGAAATAACTATCTCGGCTGGATTCCATCTAAGAATTTCATCCATAGCCCGATTGAATCTATCATTTCCTGACCATGTAGTAGCCCATGATTCTCCAGTTGATGCATCAATTACTCCCATACCGAGTTGTTCTTTTTCTAGAATTATGGCAGAAAGTAATGAACGATCATCACTTGATAGTAGCGACTCTTCGTATAAACTTCCAGGTGTGTAGACTCTAGTAACTACCCTTTCCAGTAATTTGGCTCCATCTCTTAATTTATCCTCTTGTTCAGCAACAGTAACTTTGAAACCTGACTTAATCATCTTACGTAGGTTATCTTCTAAAGCATGCCACGGAAAACCGGCCATGGGGATAGGGACTTCAGCATTTTTGTCTCGAGAAGTCAATGCAAGACCTAAGACTTCGGAAGCAATTTCTGCATCCTCATGAAATAATTCATAGAAATCTCCCATTCTAAAAAATAGAATTGTATCAGTATGCTTGGATTTGATTTCCATGAACTGGTCCATCATACCCCTTTTTGACATCGCATCACATCCATGGCTTACGCTGGAGACATATGTCACAGAGTACGGCTCATGAAGGTTGTTAATGGAAAGTAAAAAATAACCCGATTACCATTGTAAGCAATCAGGATTTCATTCTGTCATATACATTCCATCCCATCACGACGAAGGCTATCGAGAAAATAAGGATAAAAGAGAAGTTCAAAAATCCTCTCCCACTTTCTATAGAACCATATGATGAAGAGTCGAACGTCAGAACTTTGTTATTGCCGCTGGCATCGGTCCCATACATGAAAATCATTTCATCGGATGATCCGAAAGTTTCAACTTCAATCGGCATTCTATGTTGTAGTTCGATAACTTTCGACTCATGTTCGCTCCACTTTATGGCCGTTTCCGAGTGTAGTGTTCCAAAAAACCAAACGGTGTCACAGTCACTTTTTATTGCGGCTTTACTGGTTATGTCCATCGATTCAAAAGAATTATCTTTAGAATCAAATACTACTGTTTGTGATGTACCAGCAATAATCATTTTATCATCAATTTTAATCATAGAGTGGTATTCACCGATACTTCCAGGATATATTTCTTGTATCATTGGGGCAGTGATTCCACCGGTCCAGATGATGTGACCAACCACAGAGGTAATCTGCGGTGAAGCAGGGTTATTATCTCCACCAGAGGAAGAGATCAATACGCCAGTTGCTATCCATTCATTCTCGGATACTGCTGAAACATCTTTCCAATCAATTCCAGGACTCTCAGGTGTTGCTGCACTTGGAATTGAATCTAATCCAGTCCCCCTAAAACTTGTAAAATTTCCTTCGTCAGTAATTAGAATCATTGAATCAAGTTTTTCATTAAAATTTTGCGAAATTTTGTCTATTCCAAACGACCCTCTTTCATCGCTTAGTTCGATATTGGAAACTACACCTTCATCAATAACTAAAATTGAGTTATCGGAAATCGAGGTTAGAACAGAACCATTTGCCATGGGTGATAAAAAATCAAAATTTGAGTTTCCGGTTAAAGAATTTGAATCAAGAATTATCGTTTCCTCGCCATCGACAAATTGATACAAGTACATTCCCTCAGAAGTATGGGCAATAGCTGTATATCCATCATTTGAATTATGCTCAATGTGCATGATTCTTGAATCAGGCATTTCAGAATTATTTATCAAATCCATACCGGTCAGTTTACTGGTTCCATGAATTGCAAATGCACCGATAATTATGAAGACAAAGAAAACAGAAATTGCTAACCACTGGTGCTCGGATTCCTCTTGAAGAAAACTCCTCCAACCCTTCGCCATAGTGTATCGGTGTACTGTATACTCCATGAAGGCTTTTGTTGATTAACAGTAATTTTCGAGCACTTTAGTCTAAACTAGAAATAGCAAATCATGCGGAGAAATGATAAAGGGAGCATTATTCGCAGGGTTGCTTGGAGGTCTAATATGGCACGTAAACCCGCATCAATGTACCGACGTTTGAAAGGTCCTGCGTATACTCGACGCAAGTATATAGGCGGTGTACCAAATAACCGTATTATGCAATTTCATGTTGGTAACAGAAGGGCTGCGGAGACCGGAGAGTTTCCTGTTGTCGTAGAATTGCGCTCAGACAACAACTGTCAAATTCGCCACACTGCTCTTGAGGCTGCTCGTGTTATTTCCAATTCTACAATCCGTAATGATGCAGGTGCACAAGGATACGCACTCAGAGTTCACACCTTCCCTCATCATGTCTTGAGAGAGAACAAACAGGCTACAGGTGCCGGTGCTGACCGTGTATCCCAAGGTATGCGATGTGCTTTTGGCAAAAATGTCGGAACGGCTGCTCGAGTTAAGAGAGGGCAGAGAGTGATCTCGATTCAAGTTCAACCTGAACATTATCTTACCGCTAGGGATGCTCTCCGTAAGGCGAGTATGAAATTCCCTACTCCTTGTACAATCAGGTTAGTCAAAGGTCATGAGCATCTCAAGGGTCTAATTTGATTAGAACTAAAACAAATCTGTTCTCATGAACAGTTTGTTTGATTAGTAGAAATACACACGAATATATGAGGGGAGTTAGTTGAGGATTGCCGTTCTTATCGAAGACCGATGCAAACCGAATAGTAATGCATTTGAGTATCTCCAAAGATGGGCTGGCTCATGTGGGGGGGAATGTATCCAGGTTGAAGGTACTAAATGCCGAATTTTGGAATCAGCATGCCCACCATGTATAGTTCGAGCTAAGCACTGCCCTGACAATGCTGTTATCATCATAAATCTACCCTCAGAACTTGAGACTGATATGGTTCACCGATACTCTTTGAATGGATTTAGACTATTCCGTTTACCGACACCCTCTAAAGAATCCGTTGTGGGTATTTTAGGTCCTAATGGAATGGGTAAGTCTACCGCAATTAACTCTTTATCAGGCAGAATGATACCTAATCTTGGGGATTGGAAAAATAAACAACCAGAGTGGGATGATATCATTGAAACTCTTCCAAGAGGTGAATTAAGAGATTTTCTAGTAACTGTAAAAGATGGAAAAATAAAGATTGCAGTTAAGCCACAAAACGTCGACAGAATTCCGAAAAGAGTTGAGGGTACTGTTGGCGAATTACTCTCTAAAGTAGATGAAAGAAAGGTTTTCGATCAGATTACCGATGAACTTGACCTCAAGCATTTACTTGAACGAAAAATAAATCAGTTATCTGGTGGAGAACTTCAAAGAATGGCAATATGTGCTACTTTGATGAGGGAAGCCGATGTATACTTTTTTGACGAACCCTCTTCCTACTTAGATATCTATCAAAGAATGAAAATCGTAAAAATTATTCAAAGATTATCCGAAACCAAACGAGTTATTGTTGTGGAGCATGACTTAGCAGTTCTAGATGTTTTAGCTGATTTAGTTCACATTGTGTATGGTGATAAGGGAGCTTTTGGAATCTTCACCCCAGCGAGAAATACCAGACAAGCAATTAACTCTTACTTGGATGGATTTTTGGTTGAGCAAAATGTTCGTATTAGGAGTAAGCCGATTAAATTCCTGACTCACAGAGACAGAAATCCCTTCTCCGGCGCAAAAATTGTTTCATGGTCTGGGATTAAGAAAAAGTTGGGTGATTTTCAATTTTCCTCTGGTGAAGGTTCTGTTCATAGAGGTGAAGTTGTTGGCGTCGTTGGACCAAATGGAACAGGGAAGTCTACGATGATAAAAATTCTTGCAGGTGAATATGAATATGATGATGGATGGGTAACAAACGAATCCTCAGTGTCTTACAAACCTCAACATATCGATGTGGACATGGATTGTAGCGTTCAACTTTGGCTAGACAGTGAAATCGGTGGTAAATGGAGAAGTGGAGAGTTTAATGTCAATGTCATCAAGGCATTAGGCGTTGACCAGCTGATTTCCAAACGTGTCAAGAAACTGTCTGGTGGTGAAAGACAAGCCGTATCTATTGCAATCTGTCTAGGACGTGATGCTGATTTATACCTTTTAGACGAGCCATCTGCACACTTAGATGCTAATGCTAGAATGGAGGCAGCGAAGGCAATTAGAAGGACTATGGAAGCGAACGAAAAATCAGCATTTGTTATCGACCATGATGTATATTTTATTGACATATTAAGTGACACTCTGCTGGTATTTGATGGTGAAGGCGGAACGTTTGGCAAAGCGGAAGGACCATTCAGGCTGAGAGAAGGGATGAATCGATTTTTGAAAGACGTGAATATAACTTTCAGGAGAGACCACGATTCTAAGAGGCCAAGAATAAATAAGAACAATAGTAGGAAAGACCGAGAACAACAGAGTTCTGGGGATTATTATTCCTTTGAATCAAGATAGGTGAAATTATGCCATTTGGAAAACCACCTTTAGGCGGACCATTAGGAAAATCACGCTCTAGACTCTCAGCAAGTGGATTAACTACATTTTTAAGATGTAAAAATCAATGGTTTTTGAATTCTAAACTTGGTCTTTCAGGGCCTTTGAACACATCACAAGTGTTGGGAATTGTAATTGAAGATGCTTTTTGTGAAATCTTAATGAAGAGGCCAAAATCTATAGAATCGTCATCTGAACTAAAGAATTGGTGTTATGGCTTTGTTGACGAGTACGCCTCAAAGGCTATGTTAAATGGTGAAGAACTATGGAAACAGGGTATATGGCACAAAGAAGGAAGCGCATGGGAACAGGTCGAAAAATCATCCATAATCTATCGACTGGAGTGCGGACTTGATTTATTTTTAGAAGAAGTTAATTCATGTTTTGAGTCAAATGGAGGGCCTTATTTACAGAAATTTAGAAATCAGGAAACTGTGTTCGATATTCCTTCCCCTGCATGGGGTGAGGAACCGGTTTTCCCTGTACCCGATAAAGTGAATAATTTTAGCTTAAGGAAATGGTCAACTGGTGAAGACATTGAATGGCAAAAAGGAAATGAAAAAGTAACATGGTGCGAGGCCTGGGAAATCGCCAGACCTTGGGTAAAAGATCCTAGGGTTCATCAGCCACAGAGATTATTTCACCCAGATGGTTGGGCTGCTGGTGAACTTGATTTAGTACTAAGATGGGATGGAAATATAAGAATTATCGATATTAAATCTGGTAATAGTGATTCAAAATTCGCTCCCTCTCTGATTCATCAACTTCGGTTCTATTCTTGGCTTTGGCGAGAAACTCATAGTGGCGCCAAAGTTGATACATTGGAAGGCTGGTATTTAGACGGTGGCGAGAGAGTTTCATATGATGCTCCTACTGATGAAGAATATGATTTAATGACTATAGAATTCCAAGATATTCATAATCAGATGTTGAAGTTGGGTGAAGGACCAGTTGTTTATCCCAGCATTGTTCAAAGTGAGTGTAATGGTGAAAAACCAGGGTGTTTCTGGTGCGGAGTTTCTCGAGACTCGTCAGGGGTATGGAATAATAAACAAATAATTGAATCAATAACTGGTAGTGTGCAAATTGATATTCAACAACCATTTGAAAAGTTAAATCAAATTCCTTCTAGAGTCACTGTTAAAGGTAAATTTACCGGTTCATGGGGTCCTCTTCCAAATCACTTTTCTGAACCGGTATTAGGTGCAATGTTATCCTCCGGAGGGAAGCAAATTACCATCGAGGAGAGCGAGCCAGGTGCTTTCCCCAATCTGCATAATTGTCATAATGGTGAAGTCGTGATAATAGATGCTTTACCTGGAGTTTGGAGGGGTAACTCAAGATTGTATGTAGATTCTAAAACAAAAATCCTTGAATATTCGAAAGCTGAGAAATATCTACAATCGAATAATATAGAATTATCAGAGGCAATAACCCGTTTAGGTCTTCTAAGAACTAGAGCGAATGCTGAAGGATTTGTCTTCAGCATCAGGAAAAGAAATGGAATGAGACTGGATGGAAAACCTTGGACTATGTTAAATCTATATATTTGGGATGGCGATAATGTGGTTGAGATTGTTGCTTTTGGTTCCAGTATCAATACCCAATTAGAGTCGATAAAGAAAGGCCAAAAGATTGGATTGATAGGTGCTGAAATAGGTTGGCGGGCGGGTTTGCCACAACTTAGAATTGATTCGAGAAATACAAGAATAACGATCAAAGATTAATTGATAATAGGTTTGAATAGGGTCGAGTACTAGCATCATTAGTATGCCGGCGACTATTCTAGACAGAGATAAAGACACGGTTGGACCCTTCAATCGATTATCTGCCAGTCAAGTCAATAGTTTCAATTCATGCCCACGTCTATGGTATTATGAGAAGAAATTACACTGTAAAATTAGACAAGTACCAGTTTTATTTGTTGGCAGGGCAGTCGAGGAGGCATTTTGTAGAATGCTTAAGGAATCTCCAGCCTTGATTTCTAGTAATGCGTCTAGCGATACATTATCAAAAATACCCCTTGATGAGAACGGTCAACCTGATAGGGATAGAACAAAAATATGGCCTTCACAAAGGTTACTTCCTTTACCTGAAAAATCTTGGCCAAAGACAATTGACGAGGTTCGACAATGGGCGATATCTCGATTAGACATTCACCTTCCAATTTCTCTCAATGACATGAAATCGCAATGGGAAAAAGACGAACGGAAATCTGGAGATTGGCAAGATGTTGACCCTGCCTACTGTCGACTAATGTGCATTAATGGTTTAGATATGCATTTAGCTGAAATAGACAAATGTATCCAATTAAATGGCGGGCCTAATTTACAAAAATGGCGTGAAGGCTTCAGAGAAAATTGGCCTTCACCTGACGGTTTTGGATACGAAATCACTGGAAAACATCCTCTCTCTGGTGATGGAAATTTATCAATAGTTGAAGCATGGGAAATTACCAGACCTTGGTTTGTTGAGCCAGATGCTGGAAAATTCAGTCTTAATTCAATACATCCTGATTATTGGTTTCAAGGTGAATATGACCTAGTCTATAGATGGAATAATTCGGTTAAAATTGTTGATTTAAAAGCCAGCATAGGTAGAGGCGACAGATCGGGAGATTATGTCGAGCAATTGAAAATGTATGCAATGTTGTGGTGGATTACTCATGGTAAGCAGGAACGTGTTGATGAATTAGAAATTTGGTACTTAGGTGCAAATAAAATTAAGATGATTGAATCTCCGAATGTCAAGATTCTCGAAGAACTTGAAAATGAACTATTCTCTATGTGGAATAAGTTAAAAGCAGCAGATGTATCTATAGAGGAATGTCCGCCTAGTCCTAGTTCAGTTAGGGGTTTTCTAGCGGGTGGAGTACCAACAGATGCTCCTAGTGTTGTTAGATGTGATAATTGCGAATGGAGTCAAATTTGCCCTGGCGGTGAGGGTGATGATGATTTCCCAGTAAAGAATTCATTCAATATACCAGGAAACCTAACGACTATTGAAACCACAAAAATCGAAAATCTGAATCCTAGATTAACTATCATTGGTGAGGTATTTTCGGTTTTTGAATCTAGGCACAAAAGACCAACATTGACTGTTTACCAAGGTCAAAAAATGGCGAAAGTAGATATTTTAGTTGATAAGAATCAGGATGGTGTGAGGCCTTGGCCTGAACAGATCTCTAAAGGAGATAAAATCCTCGTTGAAAATGCAGTTGTGACCGTAAATTGGAAAGGTGAAATCGTTCTAAAGATTGACCCGCTTGGTTTTATCAGTATGACCGATAAAGAAATTTCCTCAGAGTCAGACTTACTAGAATTTAGAGCTAGGTGGAACGTAATTGGAAAGTTAGTTTACAAGTTTGATAAAAGAGGCGTAGGCAGAAATGGAAAAACCTGGCACAGAAGAGGACTGATGATAATTGATTCCTCAAGTTCGATGAAAATATCAGGATGGACAAATGATTGGGGTAATCAATACGACATGGCTGAAGTAGGTGATTTAGTTTTGATAGCCAATATTGGTCTAGATGCTTGGGCTACCCAAGTTAGAGGCGATATAAATCGCAATTCAAAAATACAAATTATTTCATCCACCTGAGGAAACAGTAATTACTTTAAGTTCCACATTTGACTTAATTATCGCTGCATGTGGAATGATTTCTTCACCGATGCTCACAATAACGGTTGAAGGTTGTATATTGGCTCTTAACAATGCGTCTCTAACAGAAATCTTTTCTTCAAACTCAACAGTTTCGTTGTGGTCTCTGCCCGAAAATTGAATCTCCATGTTTAGGCGTTGTAGCACCATGCTTATGATGGTGGCGCAAGAGCGGATGTCATTGCCGAGATCGCATAGCCCGGTATTGCGGTGGATTCGAAATCCACTGTCCTTGGACACGGGAGTTCAAATCTCTCTCTCGGCGCCTCTTCACATGTAGAATGCGTCTGGCGATTCCGTAAGTTCTGAGTAGTGATCAATGACCTCCTTAGGAGCCATTGAAGCAAGTTTTGCTGATAACTTCTCATTTGCATCTTTAGGTAGCGCAACACCTAAGTCGAACCATTTGTCTAAAGCCTCTAGGATTCTTTGCGATGCATGGATATCGCCACTCGAGCCAACGGTAGTTGCGATGGCACATGCAGAGTTAATTCCAAACAGCGGTCCGTAGGATGACAGCAATGCGGCCATTCCAATAGCCCCTGAACTGGGTTCATCTCTTCTTACATCGGCCCCGAGTCCTTCCAATTCAATTCTGAAAATAGAACTGCTTGGAACTATAAAAATTTCTTTTCTTGTTGCAACATCAACCATGCCAGCTAAAACAATTATAGTATCAATATTTTGACTGTTTAAGAATTCCATAATTTCTCTAGCCATCATTCCCTGATATTGAGGTTCTAGAGGTTGTGAATTGCCCGTGATAGTTATTATATTAACCCCAGTTGAAGATTC
>CEWG01084834.1_pt1 | contig 37562 bp, 54 predicted proteins | sample 361411 | NCBI WGS metagenome assembly CEWG01 (sample SAMEA2622173, study PRJEB7988) | marine metagenome | biome: marine biome (ENVO:00000447); feature: surface water layer (ENVO:00002042); material: "saline water (ENVO:00002010), including plankton (ENVO:xxxxxxxx)" | depth 5 m | reverse complement strand
ACTTCACTAGGTGCTAACGACATAGAGCATACACACGATGATGGCACTACACATTCACACCCAGGCGGCGATACAGCACACGAACATGACATAGATACAAGTGATCTAGATCATTCAAATGCCGCGGCCTATGACACACTACCTAGCGATGTGGAGCCTTCGCCAGAAGGGAAGTAATGAACGACTTCTTTAATGGTTGGAAGTTCACACTAGCTATTGCTCTTATGCTACTAATCTTGGCTTTGTTTGGTGGACCTAGTTATTAGGATTATTCAAGTATAAGGGCTTTGATACTTTTCTCGCCCATGTATATCTCGATCTCAGCCTTGCTCTTGACACACTGATACTTGACGCTTTCTGAATATTGTCTTTCAGCAGTACGTTTACCTCTTAGGCACGTTGCCATGTTGTCCTGTATTCTGTGTTCCTTGATCTCGTTGTTTACGAACATCAATAATGCTACTACCGTTTCGATCATGCTTTTGGCACCTCCGCACAACCAACTTCCAAATGCACTACTGTTAGATATCCATCTTCATCAGTAAGCATATCGTTGGTTTGTTTTAGTTTTGGTACAGCGGCCTTTTCACACTCTGCTAGTGTTTCAAATGTTCTAGGAGGGTTCTCATACATTGTTGTACAGTTCATAACCGTTACCGCACATATGATTGCATACATCTTGAACATTAATGTCCACCGTTACCGTTTGTGTACTTGATATCTCTGTCAGCATCTTTTAGCTTTTCGATATCCTGTGTTACCTTATCCATTTGCTTGTTAAGGAATTCTATGTTTATCTTGTTGTTGGCCATTGAATCCAAATGCTTCTGCATGGTTTCAACTGACTTGTACAAATCCTCTATCAACATGAACTGTTCTAGATCGTTCTGTGATTGACCTAACTCGCCTCGTGGATACTTTATTCTAAACTCTGTGTTTTCGTTTAGATCCTTCTCCATCAATTCAAGTGTGGTTGAATGCTTGTTTAGTGTTTCTGTTAGACCAAAGTAAGCCCAGACTCCGACAGCTACAGCACCTATGATGCTTATAAGGTTTCGCATCGGCATACTTATTGCTGTGTTATCACTAATATTAAGTTTACTCATCAATCCTTTTTAATGAGTATTTACCTCTTATTGTGTAGATCAAACAGAGTACGTACCTTTTCCTCCAGTACGTCTATGCGTGTGTACATCTTAGCCAGGACTATTACCAGTGAAACAAACGCCAAAGCAATAGGCCATAACTGAATTAATACCTCAAGATTCATTGAAATGCCCCCAATCGAATGTAAAAGCTGACACTAATATTTACCAAAATAGGTTGACGACTCTTATAAATACTTGTATAATACGCAGTATAAATTTTCACAACAGTTATGGCATATTCAAAACAAGTAGTGGACAGGTTCGAATCTGTTCTTGCTAACCCAGAAGCACATGGTGTGGGTCGCTTTGACCCCAAGGATCCAATGGTAGCTACAGGCATGGTGGGAGCACCTGCTTGTGGTGATGTAATGAAGTTGGACCTAAAGCTAGATGACAACGACAGGATCATAGACGTTAAGTTTAAAACCTATGGTTGTGGTAGTGCTATAGCAAGTTCAACAACGTTTGTGGAGTTTCTAAAAGGCAAAACCTTGGACGAAGCAACTAAAATAAGCAACAAAGAGATTGCTACATTGTTGGACTTGCCACCGATAAAGATACATTGTTCGGTATTGGCTGAGGAAGCCATTGAACGAGCTATCAAAGACTGGGCAACCAAGACACAGCATAGACGCCACAATCAGCAATAAGTACTTGCATGAAAGCATTCTATATTGGCATAGTGCAGGGCATCATAGTCCTAGTACCAACGTATACCGTTGCATATCTTACTGACAAGATGGTATATACGATTCCAATGTTAGCGGCGGCCAGCTTCGTAGCGGCCAGCATAAGCAAACAGCCAGTTGAAAGAAAGGTTGATGATGTCAGTAAAGATCTCGGAAAAGAATAAGCAGGCGTTTAGTGCCCTTAGGAAAAAAAGTATTAACACTCGGCTTACAGAACAATATCCAAAGCTATTGGAAATGGTACACAGCCAAGCACCTGAAAAGAAAAAAGTACAAACCGTGTACAAGTTCATAACACTATTGGAGGAACTAGTTGATGAAATTAATACAACCAATATTCGTTCATGAAGGCGACACACAGGACACCAAGCTAGGCAAGGACAACAAGTTATACAGCCTCTATGATGCACCGGACAGGATATACCAAGATCAGGAACAGGGCGTACAGGAGTTTCTGTTATTCCTAGTTCCACTCACAAAGGACAACGACCCCACATGGAGTTGGCAAGGTGAAGCCGTGGAAAAGATCAAAGCACTGACAGGACACCATGCAAAGATCACGGTTGACATCTGTTTATGTTCAACAACAGAAGATGGCCACTGTCATGTACACGACAGCGACAGAACACAGACACTATTAACAAATTATGCACAGGCAGTATTAAACGCAGGAGCGGATTGTGTAGCCCCTAGTGACTGTCAGAAGAACACAGTATTCAATATAAAAAAAGTAACCGGCGCGGAAGTAATGAGCTATAGTGCAAAATTTAAATCAACCTTCTACAGAGGATGGCGAGAAGCAGTAAAGATAGAACGTTCAATTGTGAGAGATTATCAGCTCGAGGTACAGGACCGCGAGGGTGCTATTGCAAGAAGCAAACAGTATGCACTTGACGGAGCAGACTACTGCATGGTCAAGCCGGGTATGCCCTGTTTAGATCTAATACAACCCATAAAGCGAGCCACTGGCAAACCAACGGGTGCTTTTCAAACATCAGGTGAATGGCTGGGCATAGGTGCTCCAGGTTCCATGCGTGAGTGTGCTGATATCTTCAAACGTGCTGGTGCTGACTACTTAATAACTTATGGTGCTCGATTACTTTCTACGGGGCTTTAGACTAGCTACTTGTTTAACTATCTTGTCTTTGGTTAATCTTTTGTCAACTTCAAATCCAAACACACGACCGTAAGCTTCAAGTTCCTTTTTGGTCATCTTGTTTAGCTCAGCTTTGGTATATCTAACCTTAGCACTCTTTAGTGCTTTAGCACTCTGAGGCTTTACGGCTACCTTTACCTTGCGTGTAGGGAAGAAAGTTTCCTTAATCCATTTAAACATATTATTCTCCTAATATTATTTACCAATCCAAAACACCCCTCTACGTTGTACGGAACTGTGTGCAACGGAGTTTAGCACACACTTAAATAGGCGTCTAAAACGCACATAGACGTCTTTGTAGCACGGTTTAGTACCTTACTAGTGTCAAAGTACTTAAACTGCAAATAAGAGCCATTTAGACGGTAAAAACCATTGTTTAAGGAGTCTGTCGTATGGGTGGTTAAAAAGGGTGTAGCTCGTATAAAAGACGAATTATAACTGTATGGTGATTTACAAAATTTACAAACGAAGGTATAATTTACAACTCAATTTACACTCGGCGTAGACAGCCAAAAACCTCGCTACTTTTTTTGCTACCGCTGTAGCTTCGCTACCTGAAAAATTTCCGCTACCGATTGCTCTAAATGGCTTTACCGCTCCGCGGCTCTTGACGACCACGCATACCTGACCTGCGTCATAAATATATCTGGTCTATGGCCCTAGTTCACAAACACGTGATTATAAGAGCGGAAGTACTTGATCCGCCTACGGATGAAAACACAGCAAGTAACCAGGTAAAAGATCTCATTGAGCAAATAGGTATGAAGATACTAATGGGACCTTATGCAAAGTATTGCACTATGATAGGGAACAGAGGATTAACTGTTGCCGCTATTATAGAAACAAGTCATGTTGTTATGCACAGTTGGGACGAGAACGCACCAGCACTAGTACAGCTAGACGTATACACTTGTGGACCATTTGATAAAAGCATTGTGTTTAAATGGCTTAAACAATACAAGCCAACCAACGTGCAGTACAAGTACTTGGATAGAGAACACGGATTGAAATCATTATCGTCTAGTCGCAATAAATACAATGTATGGAAATGATTAATAAGTTTATAAAGTGGCAAGAAGGTCACACAGAACGAATGAGAAAGATGATGGGAATATCACATAACACACACCTATGGATTAGTTTTGTGAAAGGACTTCTTATTGGATTAATCATAACTTGTTTATTAACTGGGTGTGCAAGTACTAAGACTAAAGTAGTTGAGAAAGCACCATCATTAGATGCAATAGGTAAAGTGTTAGGCTGTGTGTTTGCACCAGCGTCAGAAGAATGTGAACGTATGCGTGAAGAAAGCAAAAACATTAAAGAAGAAGACTTCTGCACAGACGACGGTTGCCCAGAGTTTGAAAAACTAGCCAAGTAAAATTTATACCTCAAAAAAACATCTTGTCAACATCTTGTTAACGTAACGTCAACTTCTAAGGTGATATCTTAACCTTTTATTAAAAAACAACTAAATACTATTGTAAGCGAAAGCAAGTTGAGGGCAGACGTTTATCTAACATAGTACGGAGAGGCGCATAGTAGATCCATTCACCGCAATTGCCGCCGCAACGACGGCATTCAACACAGTCAAGAAATTTGTCCAGGCCGGACAGGAGTTTGAAAACACCGTAGGCCAAATGGGCAAGTGGTACACCGCGATATCAGATTTCCGCAAAGGACAACAGATGCACAAGAAGCCTCCGTTGTTCAAAAAACTTTTTCAAGCAGGTTCAGTAGAAGAAGAAGCATTAGCATTACTTGTACACGAAAAGAAAATCATAGAACAAGAAAAAGAATTACAAGCATTACTTAACTTTCGTTATGGCTACGGCACATGGGACGAGTTAAAAGAAATGCGTAGGACCATAAGAGCTAAACGTGAGAAAGAAGTTTATGCTCAAGCACAAAGACAAGCAGACCTTTTTGAAGCACTTCAGATTGGTGCGGCCATCATGGTAATACTACTGTTCGTAGGAGGACTAGTATACTTCGCTATGATGCAGAAGGGAATGGTATAATAAATGTTTTACAAATATTGGCTACGTTATTGGGTATCCATATGGTTACTGCTGTATTGGTTCCGACAAACGTTTTGGCCGGAGCGAAACAATACGGAGCCAAAAAGCCGTACACGTACGAACAACAAATAAGACGTGGAGAACGTGAAGCACCTAAGCTAGTTACTGCACGTAGAGTCTACAGAGGCTTCATAGGTGACAATCAAGTTTGCATATACGTAGGTGCAAAGAATTCAAATGAAACAATAGTAACAGGAAAGGACGATTGGTGTCCAGGCAGTATGCAAGTACCGTATTCGCCTAATCCAAATTTTGATTGGAGAGAAACTGTTCAAAAGATGAAATCGACAGCAAAAAAACATTAACCTCCCGAGGTTGCTCGAATACGTTCTTTTTCGTTTGGCTCTGGGGGTAGGACTCGAACCTACAAGCCATTACTAGCACACAATAAACAGTTGTGCGTGTTTACCAATTTCACCACCCCAGATTAAACTTTACTTTTTCTCTAAGGCCGCAATCATTCTAGTCATTCCAATTCCGCCACCAACTCTTGGAAAGAAGTCAAACTCTAAGAACTTCTCTAGCTCTGCTTCAACACGTTCTTGGCTAAACAATTTGTATAGTAGTTTACTATACTCGCCGTCTGTAATACTATGGAACGTATCACGCATCATATCAACATCACAACTACGTTCTGCTGATCCTATTGTTTCCATACCACCTAGTATAACGTCTATCTTCTTTGCAGTCTTGCCATCATCATTTCTACTCATGTTCCAAAAGGGTGATGTCATTTCAGGGAAGTCAGTAATCATTGTTGTACTAAACTCGTCATACATTTTTGTTTCTTCTTCAGCAGTCATTTCATAATCATCTGCTAGTCCGTAGTGTTGTTGCCATTCAGCATAAGTCTTTTCAGTAGGCATTTTAAAACCTAAGTGTTGGCATAGTTCATATTCCATCTTCTTAAGATCATCTATGTCGCCTGGCATTTCAAATTCAAACATAGGAAATATAATATCATGTCTACCTGGTATTGCATTTGGCTCCTGTCTATAGGAAGTGGAGACACAAAAAAAGCCCTTTGAATCGGGCTTGGAAAGTAATTCGTGTTCTAACCACATTTGGCCTGTCTGGGGCAAGGGCCATACCTGGCCTGCGTAATTATATGTTGCTACGTTAAACGGATCCTCACAGGCCGCTAGTATCGATAGTCTATTCTGGGTATGGACTTCTTCAAATCCTTTATCCAAAAAAAATGACCTAAGAAGGCCAGTGGAGTGAGTGAACTTGGTAGGGTTTATTAGTTGTGTCATTTCTTTTTCCTTTCTTTGTAGAATACAAATTCATCAGACTTCACGTTGTATTTGTATACTAGTTTATTCCAATGGGGTATTGTATTGATATGATCGGACCACAGTTTCTTATACTGTTTGTCCCAACGAATGTTGTCAACTTTAACTTTATATGAGAAGGACGAAGGTTGCTTTAAGGCCTTTTCCATTATCGCTACCAGCTCTACGTCTGGCATGGAAGACCCGTTTATTGTGAATCTTTTAGTACTACGTCTCTGCATACTAAAAGTATATTTATCATTTGCCGAGCCAGTGCTTGATGCCTTTGGGCTGATCTGCGTAAAGTTTTTTATGCGTTTCCACTAACTGAGGACCTATATGTTTAGTAGCTGTCATACGTTCATGTCCTCTTAGAACGTGTCGCTCAAAGCCAACAGTTAAATCTAGTGTGTTACCTGTTAGCACACTATTAACACACTTGTCAGCCATTATCTCGTGATTGCTTTTTATCATATGATTGTAACGTGTATCAATGCCATCGCTATACCATTGCTCGTCATCTTTCTCTGATACAAACTCTGCGTTGCTTACACTACCAGTCATATCGCCATACACTTTTATTATGTCTGTGTAGTCTATGTCTACTGTAAAGCCTGGTATTAGCAGTAGTGTAAATCCTATATTACGTTTAAGTTCTTTGAGCCAAGCTACCTGTTGCTCCACTCTAAATGAGTCTAGTTCGTCTCTTTGTAAGTAATTCACGTAACCCATAACAGCATCTACGTGACCCTTTTCGTTCTCTGAGGCGAAGTTATCCCAGTTTGCAATACGATAATTGGATAGTTCAGGCTTGTCTTTAAAGAACCAATACCTATATGGACTTGTTAATACAACTACAACTATATCATCTTTAGTAAGTTTATCACGTTGCTCTTTGACTTTAGATAGTATCCATTCGTTGCTACAACCAATGATACTGTCGTTAAGCATAGCATCTACTCGTAGCTTACTTGCTAACTGTCTTGTCCAAGTCCAGTCTGTCTTGTAGTCTACTGTAAATGAATCACCAAAGATGTATAGTGTTCTCATTAGTAACTCGCATATATCACAAACAGTATACAAGCAATGAATCCTGCAACCAATACATGATTGCCAAGGTTCAACCAACTTGTTCCTACTGTGTGACTGTTCTTCGGGTCTATAAATTTATTTTTCATTACCACCATCCTATTGCTTTTGCATTTCCTAATATAATCATAACACACGTTAGTATGTGTAACACAATCCAAAACGTTCTAGCCGCTAAGGCCTTCTTTACGTCTTTCATTGATATTGGTAGGAACTCTGGTTTGTCTTCATCATTGATACCGATCGGCATACCAACTGTTCGAGCCCACGTTTTTAGAAAACGTCTCTGTCCGCTCATATGTTACTCCTCTTCGTCGTTGCCTAAGTTAGCTAAGAATGATCTTAACTTTGTGCTGTCTGTCTCAGCTTTGATTGGTTTTACTATTTCACCTTGTGTCGGTTCTTTTGGTGTATCAGGTTCCTTGTCCTGTGTTACATTTGAAGTTCTCTTTAGTCCTGCCATAACACTTGCAGTTGTTGATTGTCCATAACTGTTATCTTCATCTTCTGCAAGATCAGTAATACGTAAACAGTCTATGTTAAATTCTAAATCTATCTTTGCACCTACACCTGAACTACTTCTAGTTTTCATTAACTGTATTTGATATCTACCACGTTCACGCATAGCTCTACTTGTAAAGATACCTATAACATTATCAGCAGTTTGTATCTTAGATAAACCACCTGCAATATGCGAATGATCAAATTCTATTTCTTCAACACTTGCTCTGTTCAACTGCGATGCAGTTACAAATATACATTGTAGTTCCATTGCCAAGTTTCTAAGTTCTTCAGATACAAACTTATCTTTAACAAACAAATCACTTGGACTTACTTTCTTACTCATTGGCATCAACAAGTCTAAGTAGTCAATCAATAGTACATCAATCTTTCTGTTGTTCTTAACTTCATATTCTTTTACAAAACTTCTAATATCATTTGCAGTCTTACCACTTGGCATATACTTAATCTGCATACTACCAGCCTTCTTGCCAATCATCTTGACTTTCATTTCAACTGTATCTAAATCTCTAAATATTTCTCTGCTTGGAATATCAGTCATCATACTATCTATTCTCATAGCAACTAAATTCTCACTCAACTCTAATGTTAAGTATACAACGTTCATTCCATTCAATGCCCAGTTACAACCTAAGTTTGCAAGGAACAAAGATTTACCTGCACCAGATCCACCTGCAAATATATTCAACTCTCCTTTGTTGAATCCACCAAACAGTTTCTTATCTAAGCTCTCCCAACCTGTGCTTACTTGTCCGTTGTTATCTTTTAATCCCATAAGTCTAGCTTTAGGATCTGCAAAGTAATCTATACCTAAGTCTTTCTGTAAACCTATCTGTACTGCATCTTTAATTTTAGTTTCAACTGGACCATACTCACCTTTCTCAAGCAAGTCTGCACTTTCTAATATTGCACGTTCTAATGCTTTGTGTCTACTAAATGTTTCAAAGTCGCTCAACAACCAATCATAGTGTTGTTCATTAAGTCCTGTTGGAACTTCTAGTTTAACTTGCGTACAAGCACTATTAACAATCTTTTGTGTAGGAAGTGTGTTGTGTTCTTCAACAAAGTCTTTAATAAACTCTGCTGACTGTTGTAATCTTCTATCAAAATTCTGTGGATCAAAGACAGCCTGGCAACGCACATAAGTCTGTGCATCACTTAACATTATCTCTAGATATGTTTTTTGGATATCGAATCCGTAGTCAGTATTTTGTTTCATGCTTTATTATACCATATTTTTTCATCAAAGTCAATGTGTTTTTCGTCCATTGCCAAAACTGCACCAATGCAACTTCCAGGATCACCTGGATTCTTTGGAACGTATATGTAGTTCCAATTCTTTTCAATTTGATTTACTGCTACACTATTTAAAGCACAGCCTCCTGTTAATATTAAATTACGACTTGGTAAGTTTTCTAAACACCATTTGCTATTACTTTTGAGTATCAATTCAAAAGCAAATTGAGTAGCATTAGCTAATCTTTTCATATCACTTTTAGTAGTAAGGTCAGTCTTGTACCAACTTGCGCCTCTGTGTAGATTATGTTTGAACTTAACGCCTGGCTTTGATCCATCTAATGGTCCATCAATAAACGTACCAATAACATCATTAACAAGATGTAAGTTTTCTGTTGTGCTTATATCATCACCTGCAGGTGCAACTTTATATTCTTCTGCATTAGGTTTGAATCCACAACGTTGCGTCATAGCACTATAAAATAATCCTACACTATGCGGATAGCCTTGTGAATGAATCTGTGTTAGTTTATCTCCTTTACCTTTCCATATAGTAAACGTTTCAAACTCGCCTATTGAATCCAAACACATTATAGTTGCGTTGTCTAGTCCACTAGTATAGTAACCATATGCGGCGTGTGACTTATGATGTTTAGCATACACTATAGGACAAGTTATGCCCCACTTCTTAAGATACTCTTTGATATTATTTTCTTTGTATAGCCAACCTTGTCCTGCTCTCCACTGTCTAAGAGTTTTCAAGAAAGGCTTTTCATACCAAACAACTCTATCAGGTGGACCATAGCTTTGCCTTGCGGCTTCTATCTGTGTCCAACTAAAGTCCGGATCATTAGGAACGTCAGAAAAGTCTTTGCTTAAACAAGCCCAGACAAGTTTGTCATTAATGAATACGGCCAATGACGCATCGTGACTGTTTCCTACCATTCCCCAAGTTACCACTATCTTGTCTCCTTGATCTTATCTGCTAATCCGTATGCTACTGTTTCTTCAGCACTCATAAAGTAATCTCTATCCATGTCCTTCATAAAGTCATCATATGTTTTACCTGCTGTGTTGTGTTTAACATATAGCTTTGTTAAGTTTTCTTTTAGGTATTGTATTTCCTTATAACGTATTTCAATATCACTTGCCATACCTTTTGCACCGCCACTTGGTTGATGAATCATTGTACGTGCATTTGGTAACAGTATACGTTTGCCAGGAGCACCTGCTTGGGCTAAGAATGATCCCATTGAACAAGCCTGTCCTAATACAATCGTGCTAACATCACACTTGACAAATTGCATTGTATCGTAAATGCTCATGCCACTTGTAATAACACCGCCTGGACTATTAATGTAGAAGTTAATATCCTTATCTGCGTTTTGACTTTCTAAGAAAAGCATTTGTGCAACTACAACGTTTGCACTATGGTCTTCTACAGGACCATTCAACATAACAATCCTATCTTTTAATAGACGGCTGTAAATGTCGTATGCTCTTTCTCCTTTGTTGGTAGACTCGACTACCATAGGTATAAGATTTGACATCTATTGTTTCTCCTTTATCATTGTATAAATTTTATGTAACGTATAAAACCAAACACCATTGATGGCTGGCTCAACTAACGCAACAGCACCAGCTTCCCATAAACTTGCACCAGTCATTAAACTTACAACAGTCATAGCAATTACGATATGACCCATTGTATAAATGATAGCAAGACTTAGAGAAGAGTTTCCTAGCTTCTTTGCTACGTTAAATATTCCTTCACTAAACTCAGTCATTGTTCCTCCTTTCCTAAAACATACCCATAACGTTAAAGCTCATGCTAACACGAGTCACGTCACTTTTAAAAGGATATACTGTGTGTTTAAGGCCTGCATGAAATAATAAAAAGTCTCCTGTCTTAGGAATAATTTTATGCGTTCCATTTACGCCAGTTACGTCTGGGCCATATACAAATTCAATTTGACCTGGACAATTCATATTAGTATCTTTCGTATATTCTTCGTTTGCAATTTCTTCTGGTACATTAATGTAAACTACACTACTAATCATACCACTGTGGCTATGTATAGGATTAAATTCATTTGCAGTTTGAAAGTTAATCCAAGGGCCTGTACCTAAATTAAAATGCTTTTCATTAAAGTCTTCCTCAGGCATATTGTCATTAATCAAATGACTTCTAAACCTTTTGTTCTCAAACTTTAAATATTTTCTAACGTGTGGTTCTATAAGTCCCATAAATTTCTCCTGGTCACATATAATACCAAGTTGATCTTTTATGTTACCTGCAAGATCATTTCCAACATTTTGTCTTGCGACATAAGTTTCGTCAGCAACTGTTTGAAGATATTTTACGTCTTCATCAGTTAGCTTACCGTGATATATAGTTGGACCAAATGGTCTTACAAACTCAGACATTAGTGCTTTGTAGGTCCTTTCATTTCCTCTACATCATCGCGACCTAAAAATATAGCCTCCATGATGTCTTCGTAGTCTTCTGGTTTAAGTGCCGTCTTATAAATTTTAATTGCTTGGGCACACATTACACCTGCAATCTCTAGCGGATCATAAAGAGTATCTTTGTCAGATAACATTTCGTTAACTTTGGACTCAATAATTCTATATGCTTCTTCTGTTCTATCTTGTGACATATTTTATCCTACTTGTATATAAATGGGTCCTTCTTCTGTAACTCTTTGATTCTCTTCTTGAACTTTCTACGTTCCTTCCAATTTTCAAAGAAGCCAGTAATTTTGGCCCATAAGTTTTTTAACCAAACCATTTCTTACTCCTTAATTTAATTTTTAATTCTGAATCTTCTGTGCTTGAAACTATTGTATGAAGTGTGTACATTCTGCCATACTTGATTACTGCGTCATTAACGTCCTTGACATCCTCAGTCCAATCTGGCATACTTACTGACCAACCTAATTCTATTGCTTGTTCCATTAATTTAAATCCGTTATCATCACGATCCGGAACTAGTATTACTTTCTTATTTAACGCATTTATGGCCAGGGCCTGTTGATCTTTGACTTCACTTCCTAGTAGTGCAACACCGTCTACACCAATAGCATCAAACGGTCCTTCAACTACAATACAAAATATTCTTTTGTAGTTCTGAGAATCTAAATTAAACACATAGCCTGGTTGTTGCTCACTCATATACTTTGGACTTCCGTCATTAACTTTACGTGCGGTCCAACCTACAATTCTACGTTTGTTGTTATCAAATTCTTTATGATAAAACGGAACTATAAGTCTATCCTTGTAACCAATTTTAGGTGTCCAATGAAAGTTATAGTCGTCTAAATATATTTGTCTAGACTTCATATACTCTAATACTTTAACTAGATTTTCATCCATGCCACTTGACTCTAATGCTTTCCAATCATGCCAATCATTAATTGGTCGAGCACCTTCGGGCAGTTCTTTGTCGACGAACTTTGGAAGTTCTACAATAGTTTGATTGAAACCTTTAGTCTCATTAAACTGTAAAACTGCCAAAGCCAATTTAGTAATTGTATCGTCTGAAGCACCTAGCCATTGTAACAATAATTTCATCTTGCCAGATAGCTTACGGCCTGTCTGCCAAGAAGCTTTGAATCCACAGTTAAAACAATGATAGCTTACTCCGTCTTGAGTTTGGTTCTTTATTAATCCTCCACGTTGTCTTTGGTCTTGAGTAGTCCCATTGTGATGACAGCATGGAGCATTGAATGAAGTCCAACCAGATGGAGTTGTTTTCCGTTTACTGGGAAGGTGGGCAATTATTGTATCATAAACTAGACTACTCATACTATTATTATAGTATAAAACGTCTACAAAGTCAACTAGTTTCTTACCAGAACTTTATCTATTGTGCCGTTTGTTTTTTGATATTGGACACGTAAATGACTGTACACACCGTTGAAGTTTATATACTTTGGAGTGCTAGGATTGGATAAAGATAATGTTCCAACAGTACCCCAATATGTACTTCCTGTTATTGTGTTGTCCAATGTTGCTTGTACTAAAACATCACCAGTAAAGTCAGTTGAATATACTGCCGCAGTATGTAATGCTTCGTTACCATTCTTAGCCGGTTCGGCTGTGATTGTTTCACTTACATAGACGTCTGTACCTACGCCTGTTTCAGTAAACGTTTTAATGTTGTAAGTATCTGCTGGACCAGGAAAAGCATCACCTTCAACTTTGATCGTACCTTGTGCACCATATTGACTATCTGCATAGGTAAGTGTTTTGTCTCCACTTGTCGCAACCATGTAAACATTGTAGCTACAAAACTGTCCTTGTACGTTTAAAAGATCATTCTCAGTTACTGTTACTGTGAACTGTCCTTTAAAACTTGGTGTTGTTGTTTCTTTAATAGTTCCGTCACGTTCAACGATCATCTTATTGTTTGCGTCGAACATAACAAACTTAGGCGTGTAAGTGTTTAATATACTTACAGGCTTCTGGTCTGGATTCTTAATCTCAAAGGTCAAGACATTATCTATCCCTCTGTAGACTTTCATTGTTCTCTGGTACACTGGTCTATACTCCGTTATGTTGTTAGTCAGATCTGCTATGAGTACTGACTTATTGGTTGCTAAATATCGATATGTTAACTGCATATACATATTTATCGAGATCATGTTACTAAAAGATATAGAAACAAATTTCCCCTTTTTAAGCATCGTACAGTACGGTGGGAACGAGTATGTTGGTATTATAAACAACCAGGATAACTTCGTTACTAGTATGTACGTATACACTATGCTACGATCAGATGAGGAGAAGAAACACTTCATTGACATGGGTGAAGTATGGTGGTTTGAAAGCAACCGTACAATACCTATTAGCATATTTCTTCCTAAAGAGTTTGACCTGTTTAGGCATTGTCTAGTTACTATGAACAGCAAGGACGTAAAGGTTACAACTGGTCCTGTAGTAAACATAGGCAACTTGTCAATTAAACGCATCAAACGTAAGAGTGTTCAATTAATGAGAAAGCCAAAAGAAAAATGAAACTAGTAGTAGCAGGTTGTAGCTTTTCAGATTACTTAGAAAAAAATAGCTATACATACGGAGAACAGTTAGCCGCGTTCTTAGGTAGGGAGTATGTACATGAGGGCGCCGGCTCAGGATCCAATTGGCGTATATGGCGTACAGTTGGAACTATGATACACAACAACACACTTGGTCCAGATGATATAGTAGTAATACAATATACTAATACTGAAAGACAAGAGTTTTGGTCACAACATCCACCAGACAGACCTAATGTGTACAATGGAGTAAAACGTAGACCGTTACGTGAAGCTGGCCCAGAAGGTGGTAGCATCATTAGATACAAAAGCCAATCACATACTTGGCTTTGTAAACCTTTTCCTAAGGAAGGTAGATTTGTAAGAAACTATGAAGAAAGACACGTGTCGGAAGAGTTTTGTAAACAACAATTCCTAGCACACCATACAATGTTTATGAGTGCGTTACGTGATAAGAAAATTAAAACTGTGTTCTTACGCAGTCGTATAAATCCTTTCTTTGATTTAGATCAGGATCACGAATTTAATTCTTATAAGGAAGCAGATGAAGATCTATTTAATAAAGAACACTATTATGAAGAAGGCGATCCATCTCATTTAAATGACAAAGGTCATTATAATCTTGCAAGAAAACTTAACAAGCATATTAAAGGTTTAGGTTGGAAATAATTACTTACGTAGTTTTTTAACTAGTAGTGGTAAGTAAACGCATACTGCAACCACACTCCAGAATGTTGCTAATACTGTTGCATATAATTTCCAATTAGCAATATCTATCATGATTCCTAAACTGACACCACCTATCCATACGTAGTCAAGTGTTGCGTGAAACTTCTTCCACTTCGCACCATACGTTGCAATAAGATGATCTCTTTTGTTAGCGAACCAAGGGTGTACGTGTCGCATTATGACGAAACCTTCATTCAACACCATCACGGTGAATCCTATCCAGAATATCATTTGTACCTCTTCGGACTTAACTTGGGTCTATAGTGTTGTGCCTTGAACAGGCTGTTGTGAATAAACTGAGTCACTTTGTTGTGCATTGATCGATGGTCGCCTACCAACACTTCCATTTCATAATCTTCTCTCTTGAAAGGGATCACTTGACATATAGGCATACCGTATTCAAATGTTATTTCTTCACCCATAGGTGCAGTAAAGAAACTATTAATGTGTGCTTCATGATATAAATCTGTATCTATTATACCATTCATTATTTCTAAATTCTTATGCTTGTTATAGTAAGGTGCAACAAACATACAACTATATCCTGGAGGAGTTTTTACAAACCAAGGATTCATAAACTTAAAGCTACCATGGAATGTATCAGCTTCAAAAGGATAAGCATTCATCTGTTCCATAGGGTGTGTACTAGCACCAAACATACTTTGTTGTCCACCTGGCATTCTCCATCTGATACCTTGTGGCTGTTCATGTGTTTCAGGTACACGTACTACTTTGTAGTCGCACCATAAAGGTATTACATAACCTTGATTAAGAACATCTAGTATACCAGGACAACTTTTTACAGTCTTAGGTCCGCCTCTATCTTCTAGTTCTTGTGACATAGGAACTTCAGGAGTCTTTTGTTTCTTAAACCATTCAGGCCAAAACTTACTCGCTGGTACGGGTGGCAAACTTTCTTTAAGTTCTTCGTAGTTAGTAAAGAATGTTACTTTAGTTGGCTTCATATAGTTGTTCACATATTAAATTCATTTGCACGACTATTGCGTGTGCGTATGCTACTGCGTGTGCTTTCTTAAAGAAGTATTCACCACTACTTGGCTTTGTCCAAACTTCCTTGTGTATCGCCTCCCAAGAGCTGTCTTGCAGATATCTCTTTGCGGGTCTTATTATTGCCAGTGTCGCCGCTAGTTCCAGTATCGTCTTCGGCTTCAGTTTTTTTAGTAGGGAGCTGTGTTCTCCTACGTGAAATAATTTGCTTGTGAATTCTGCTTCTGTGAGTAAATCCCATAATGGTTCCTTTGTCATAAGTTTAGTAAGATGCTCTTCATCTTTTATATCTTTATACAGACTAACATTAAGAAAGTCTAGTTTAAAGTATCCTCTATCCTCTGCCGTCTTATGATCTAAAGTAGATAACATATCAACAGGATTGTGCGGAACTTCCGTTACATATACTCCTGTGTTATGTTTCTTTTTTGTATCTAACCTTGCTACACGATGCTTTAACTTATCAAGTATAACATCTCTATCAGCAAAGTCTATATCTATATCTGGCATTATAATCCTGCTTCTTTAACAATCTCTTTTACTAATTCAATATCTGCTACGCCTCTTTTAAAACGCATAGCCCAATGGTTAGGTTGCATAACATGATATACAATCTGTAGTTGTTCATCATTAAACTTGCCTAACATTTCTTTTCCGCTCTTACAATTTAATATTAACCATGGACTTACTTTTCCATCTTTAATATCTTGACAAGCACGATTCAAACTAACATAGTTAAAATAATCTTGCCATCTAGCTTCTTTATCTTCACCCCAGTCCATCATAGTTTTTACACTACGTTCTAGTGCAGTTTCAACACTTTCTTTTAATATTAACTCTAGTGCATAACGTTCATACATTTCATCTCTGCACCAATGATCTAATCTTACTCCGCTTGTAACAACATAGTCAACATACTTCTCTGGATACAAAGGACGTACATTGTTTACAAATGATCCAAACTTTACAAATGCGTTATAGTATGGGCTATCACAAAACTGTTCATACGTTTTATTCTCTTTTGCTTTCTGACATAGCTTATAGAATCTATTGAATGTCAAGTAGCCAAGTTGTACACGTTTCTCATCTTTCTGTAGATGTCTACGTTTCTTTTCACACATATGAACTGCTAGAGTTTTCTCTCTTGTAAAACTCGCTCCACAGTATCCGCAAGTATAAGGTTTAGAGCTTGACATCTTTCTTATCCATCCCGAGGTCTTCTGCGTATTGTTTAAGTTCTTTTGTTGTAGATAATTTAGCAAGTAAGTCTACCTCATCTTCTTTCATATTAGGGAACATACCCTTTAAAAATTTTATTACTTTTACGTCACCACTCTTTTGTTTTAGTCCTTGCCAAACGTGTTGTTTGCTAGAACTTTTTGCATTGTGTAGTGTGCATAACAACTGCCACTGTAGTTTTGGATGTCTAGTACCTAACACATTCCAATTCTTATTGTAGTTTTCATTAGTTAGTACCACAGCCAATTCCTTTGCTTCTCTTGTACCTGCAACGGAACTAGCATAACGATTGAGCAACCAAAAGTTAATTTCTTTGCGTTCTTCTTCTGTCCATTCGTCAAATGCACCTTTGCCATTCATATCCATGGCCATGAAGATCTCATTCAGCGGTAGTTTTCTTTTCTGCTTCATCTTTAATAGTATACCATATTGTGAACAATTTGTCAAGTGTTTTTTTGAGTGTAGGGTATTCTTTTGATGCTTTCATCATTTCTTCAAATTCCCAATGATCAAATAATTCCATTTGTCTTGGGTCACTGCCACCTACTACCCATCTTGGTATTTTGTTATGTGGCGGGTCTCTATATCTTGCATACACGGTTTCACCATTTCTTTCGTAAATTAATTTTTGCCCGGGGATTAGATTGCCCATTGGACTCTCCTAAAGTAAAAAGAAAGGCCCCGAAGGGCCTTTACTTTGTTAATATTATTTCTTAGCTACCTTGTTTTTTAAGTAAGATAGTAATACACCATATGCTGGTAGGAATACAACTAGTCCTACAACAATTTTAGTTAGTGTATTGTTTTGTGCAACGATGTGCCAGTTCTCACCGATCCAAGTTAAGTTGCCTTCAGCATCTGTAGAGCCTGCGAACGCAGTAAAGAAAAATGCGTAAGTGTCAATGACGTTAGCCGCAATAGTTGAAATTGCCGGAGCCGCCCACCACATATCTGTATACTTTTCTCTAATGTGTTGAAACACATAAACGTCAAGCATAGTACCAATTGCGTATGCAGTACCTGATGCAAGACCAACTCTGTATGCGTGTTCATCGCCTAGTGCTAATAGTACTAACACTGAAGCAACGATAGCCGGAATGATTGCCATTGCAACAACGGCCCTTCCTGCTTCTTTACCAACTAACCTTACAGTTAAGTCAGTTGCAACAACTACGATCGGAAATGTAAACGCCGCGGCCGCTAATGGAAAACTACCAAACAATGGTAATTCTGCGCCGGGGAATAAATCAAATCTAATTGTTACTAGGTAATTGGACACAGCAATAACCAACGTGTGTAAAATTACCAGTTTAGTGACAAGTGCTTTATCCACACCGTCTAGTAGTTTTGAGAACATCCTGTTCCTCCTTTTGTTATTTTACTTTTGTACCAACAGTACGTCTAACTATGTCATCATGGTTAAACTCTGCCCAGTACAGTTCAAAGGCAACACCGTCTTCGATACCTTCAAATTGATGAACCTTACCAGGCTTAACCTGAGTAAATTCACCTGCACCAAGAATGGTTTCATCTACCAAACCATCTTGATCATCTTGCCAAACCCTAACAATCATCTTGCCGGATTCAACAAAAAAGCCATTCCACTTGTAGCGATGTTCGTGTTCACTACATTTAAATCCTTTCTTAAACTCTATGCGATGGAACTCAAGAACTCCATTTGCATGAATAAGTTCTGTTTGTCCCCATATCTTTCCTGCTTTCATCATTACTCCTAATCTTGAAACGCAAATAACTTCTCAACAATATGTCCGTCAATGTTTACATAACGTCTAATGTGTGAAGGGTTTTCTCTTGGCGTAACACCATGTAAGCTGTCTACTGAATTTAAAAAACAAACCATAGTGTTGCGTCTATAAGGTACGTGATCTACAACTTCAATATCTTCTGATACTGCTTCACGTCCTGTTACTCTACGCCATTGTTTACCTGCTGTATTTCTATAAATGTTTAGTCCACCGTCTTCGCCTGTGTCTTCTGGTTTCTTAAAATAAAACAAACAAGCAAATAACTCTTTTGATTGATCTACGTGTGGTGTACGTATGTGTTTATGATCTATTGCGTTCATTACAAATTGCAATTCCATTCTTACTGTTGATCCTACAGGACTCTTTCTAGGACTAACGTCCGACCGTATATACTTTGTGTATAGGTCTTCTGCAAATCTACCCTTAGGATATAAGTCAGTCATTGGCTGTCTAAATGCACGTATAAGTTCATCTTTATATTGTTTGCTTGTATGGTATGCGGCAAAGTCACGCCATAAAGGACTTACTACGTTTTCATAATCAAACTCATGTTGTTGATAACGCATAGTACCAAAGCCGTGTGTTTGACCTTTAGTGCAGGCCTGCTCTGGATATTCTCTTTCTAATCTTTCATATAAGTCCCAGGGCAATACCTCTGGAATGTATATGTACGGAAACGGATCCGTCTTCAGATTTTCGGGTTTGAAATTTTGTAATACACTTAACTGACTCATTTATATCTTTCACTTATCTCATCGCTGGTGATGTTTTCTCCCGCATACAACTCCTGTTGCGGAATTTGAAAGGCGTTGTTATTTTTCTTCTTCATAATAGCAACAACCATAGGATCACGTTCCCAAGTATCTAATTGGAAGTCGTGTCTATAACCTTTGTATCTACGTAATGCAGTAACCTTACACTTCTCAATCTTTTGTCCATCGCTAGTTCCTATCCATAGTCCTAGCAAGTCATAATCATTTTGATGTGCTAAACAAGGATACAAGTTAGGCTGTGTATTCCAAAAGCCATGATCAACCCAACGATAAAAAGGAAGTACGTGAATCATATATCCGCCTACCTTTGTTAAGTCGTGCATATTTTTATATACTGTGTATTGATTGAATACGTGTTCTCCTGTACCATTGTTGGTTACAAGATCAAACTGTTTAGTGTAGTTGTATTGTTTGCTAATGTCTGTATTAAGATCCATTGCTATTGCATCTTTTTCTGTGTTAACATCAATAGCAACATACTCGCTAAAGCCTAATGCAAGAAAAAAGTCTTTGGTAGATGTAATAGTTTGATTGTGTATGTTTAATCTATTAAACATAACAGCTCTTGCTTTGTTATTCTTTATGCGTTGATTACCAAGTTCACAAACTGTAGGACCGCCTTTTGTTCTTAGGTCGTCAACCACAGTATCTATAGCAGTTGTAATTAGATTAGTAAACGACATCTACTTCTCCAATACAACAATATACTTATTGTTTGGATGAACTTTACCTTGTTTATCTGTTCTTGTTTTTTCTACAAACTCATGATGAATAAACTTGATACCAGGCATATTCGTTTCAATTTTGTCTTTCCACCAACCTGGTGTTTCAACAATTAAGTGTGCGTTACGTCCGTCTGGTAGAAACTTTTTAGCAGGACTTGTAGCAATAATTAGGAAGGCATTCTTACTAAATGTTTCGTGTATATCTCTTAATACGTTGTCAAGAAAGACAGGTTCGATATGTTCTAAGACGTCAGTACTAATAAGCATATCGAAAGGTCCAGGTTGTCTTTCTTGAAATGCAGGGTGTCCTGGATCCCAACCTACTGCATTTATATCTTTGTAATTCTCTCTGAGTGCTTGTACCACTCCGCCCTTACCACAACCATAATCAAAAATTGATTGAGGCTTAAATTCTTTTAACCATTTTTCAATTGCCTTTAATCCTTTTGCATCTCCAAAAGATGCTTTTTCATCGTGTAACTGCGACAACTGATGAACGTATTCTTCACTAATCGTTTTCATTTAATCTACCTTCCTGACGTTTTTTATTCCTTATTGACTTGCCATAACTTCCAACGGAACTTATGTTTGTAGTATTTAATCTATTCATTTCTTGATCGCTCACGAGCTGGCATTTAACTTCAATTGGCTTTTCTGACATTGGAATTAATTGCAACCAAGGATCTCCAGTATTGATTTTTGTTTCTGTACCATGCTTAATCATTATGTTATTGAGTACTGCGTGTTGATGTTTGTATTCAATAATACCAGGTACACCCCAATATGCAGTTGGCTCTTTAAGATGCCATTCAGGTTTTATCCACAACCATTTTACACCTGTGGATTCTTTTATTAACCAAGGACTACCAACTTTGACGTGTGCATAGTCTGGCTTGTGGAAAGTCCAATCTTGTTCATCATGTGGTATCAATGCAGTATGCTCTGGAAACACTCTTTGATCCAGTCTACCCATTTTGTCAGCTTTAAGATGTAGCTCACACCAACTAGGAAATATAACACCTTGCTTTAGTATTTCATTAATAGCAGGACATTGTTTCATGCTACTAATTGGTACAGGACTTCCGTCTGTATGTAAATTTGTATGTGTTCTCTGAGCTGGTAATGTCTTCCACCATTCAGGAATAAAGTTCTTTGCCAACGTAGGTTGACACTGATCCATTACGTATTGTTGGTTAGTATATACTTCTAATACTATCTTATCAGATGAGTAATCCATAATCTATCATTTCGCTTTGTCTTGATATGTCTTTTATAAACCAAGCACATAGTGGTTCTTTACCTTCTGTAATTGGCACACCAAGTAGTTGTCCGTTTTTAGTTTTTGGGAAATACCATTTCATATCATTATAGAAATTAGTAATTTTAACTTCTCCCCAATTCATAGTGTAGCTTGATAAAGGATTGAAAAGAAATGCTTCAAAGCCTCTGTCATTCAAACTAGTTAAAGGTAGCACTTCAATATCTCCTCCACCTTCACTATCGCCTACTGCTAGGTTCCAATCTACAGGCATTGTAATTTCTTTGCCATTTATTTCTAATACCATTGCAGGTGCATTAAAACTTTCTAGGAAAATTAAAGGCATAAAATAAAAGTCTGGCTCTTTAGGATTGCTATTGTCTAGCACACTAAAGCGGACGTCTTCTGTTAGTTCCTCTGGCAAGTTATTCAGATGAAACGTTTCATTCTCTAGGGTTAGTATTCTCATTTGCGTTTTTTATCCATTATTTGTTTAGGCGTAAGTTTGCCTGTATCAGGATCAAGTTTTGTTAGTCTACAACTAAACAAATTCTTTGGTCCTTTATTAGTTACTATAACGGGTTGACCTTTTGCATCTATCTGTATGTCTTTGATCTTAGCACTTACATTTCTAAAACGTCCTACTTGTACTTCGTCGCCGACATTTATTTCTACTGTAAACTTTTTCATGACCAGTCAACCTTTTCTAAGGTGAAAGGATACTCTGCTTCTTTGTAAAACTTTTTACGAGCTGTGAGGTGCCGCTTCGCATATTTGCACGAACTAGTTAAGTCCCATATTTGTACGAAGTCCTTGTCTTCGGCTTTTCTTATGCCTCTACCTATTGATTGTATTACTCTTACAAAACTCTTGCCAGGCTCGATAAGTACGAGATTGAAAATGCGAGGTATATTAATCCCCACACTAGCGACTCCATATGTTGCGATAAGCACTTTGTTAGTTGCTTCTTTAATTTCATCATATTGCTCTTTACGATCTTTTAATTTAACATCACCCTTAATAAAAACAGAATCGGGTATTGCTTCTTGGAGTTGTTCTCCAGCACTAATTCTATCTACAAGTATTAGGGTGTTGCCACTATCCTTAATGTTGTTACACATCTTGGCCAAGTATTTAACTCTTTCCTTGTTTGTTACAAGATATTTGAGTTCCTCTTGATAAGAGTTGTATACATTTGTATCAAGCAGTTGTACAACGTTTACATGACATTTAGACAGTACGCCTTTGTCTTGTAATTCTTTTGCACTGATTTGATTAATGACAGGTCCTATACTTGCAAGTATGCTTTGAAATTCAAACTGTTCTTTAGGTATAGTTCCTGTTAAGCCCCAACGTATGGGTGCGTTTCTTAAATTTTGTGTTAGTAATTTTTTTAATACATCTGCCTTTGCTTGGTGTACTTCATCGATAATAATTGTTTGCACACCATCTAAAAATTCAGCTAGTGTTAGTTTTGCCTCTCCGTCTTTTGTTTTCTTGTCAAGTATGTTTAAACTTTGCCAAGTACAAATTGTGTGTGTTTTGCCTAGTTCTTTTCTGTCTCCAAAGTATACGCCGACATCTAATCCGACGTTTACATAATCTTCTTCTGTTTGTGTTACAAGTGATTTGTTTGGTACAATAACAAGTGTTCTACCTATCTTCTCGCATAAGTGCGATAGTGTAGCAGTAATAATTGTTTTACCTGCACCAGTGGCAACCTCTTGTAAGCATTGTGGAGTATCAATAAATTTATTAATAGTTTCCACTTGGTAATCACGTAATACGATTGGTTCACCTTCTGCTGGGTGACCTTTGGGCCAAGTCTTACCTGCCCAATAGTTTTCATCTATACTATCAAATGTAAGGTCATGTTTCTCTCTTTGATCAACAATGTCCGCTATTTCAACACCTGCATCAACAAGTGTGTTTACAATGATATCAAGATGATTAACGTAACCAGTACCACCAATTCCGAAAAAAGCCACAGTTCCATCCCATCTCCCTAATTTGTATTGAGGAAGATAACGTGCATAGGGTACCTGGAACTTCAGCTTATTCGCAATCTTGCGTCTGTATTCAACAGGTAAATTTTCTACCTTGACGTTAACTTCATCTTGTATTATTATTCTACAACTTACCATTATATTATATCTGCCTTCATATATCCATAACTATAATGAGGACTTGCGTCATCATCATATTGTATAATAAGATCATGATTACTCACATAACTGTCAATGTTATTAGCAATTTTTTTACTGCCTATTGTGAGAATGCCTTTTGGTCTAAACCCTGATTTCATTAAAGGTTTAGGAATCTTATTATTACTAATATACACTATTTTTGTCTTTTTGTCAACAATATTATTTAATCCCTGACTCTTGACATATTGGTTAAATTGCATAGCTTCATTACCCATCTTACTGTCCAATCTAAACATAACGGACATTTGTTCTTTGGGTATGTAGTTTCTTAATAGATTATGATACTGTGTAACTTCGTTGTAGCCTTGTTTGGCATCAATAAGAATTAAAATAGGATATCTTTCTAATTCATCAAGGGCTTTGAGTACTGTTGCCATATCCCATTTGCTTTTATCTACACAAATAAGACTTGATTTACGATTGATCATTGCTTTAGTTAATGTGTCTTTGTCAGCCATACTTTGTACTAATGCACTATCGTCAAAGTAATTTAATCCATAATAATATCTTCTATCATAAAATTTATACAAGTTATTATAGTTAGGTTCACCTAAGTCTTCAAACATATTGTCTATTGCTTTAGTAGGTAAATTTTTAAATTTAAAATTGTATATGCCTGGTATGTAGTCACTTGGTGTTTTCTCAAACACTTCTAACTGTTTGTATAATTCTAAAATCTCATCTTGTATTTCAAACTTTGCGTCTGTAAATTTTTTGCTTAGGTTTACAAGTTTCCATATATACTTTTCTTTTTGTGGAAAGTAATGTGTGTGCTTGTCGTAAAAGTATTCTTTATCACTTGCATTTTTTAATTCATCTAAATGCTTGATTACTTTTTTGTTAAAAGGAAATCTAATAGCAATCATTTTTTCGCCTTTGTATTCTACAAACTTGATCCAATGACTACTGTCTATTTTACGTAAAGGGAATCTTAATTTTTCTACTGCTTCTTTAAGATCAATCTCGTGTGCGTCAAATTGATCTGTGTAGTATTCTACTAACAGTTTTTTTACTAGTGTATATTGTTTTGCAGTAAGAGCCGTGCCTCTAAAAACTTGTTTAGCAATACTAAACATAATATTAGCATTGTCTTCATGCAGTTTGAAGTTTTGAATCTTCTCCAATTCTGCGTCACCGCTATATTTTAGTTCGCTGATACCAGCAACTATCTCTAGGCAGTCTTCTGTGTTTAATGCTTTTTTAGATATGGGTCTAGTGTACATCGTATTATTATACGATATTATAGGTAAGAAGTCAAGCGATTTAGTGGTTTTCCTTCGGCGATTTCTTCCAATGTCCACTCAGTGTATGCAATATCATTGAGCCATTGGGTTCTATCAGGGCGTTTTGGCATTCCTATTGTAGTAAAATCTTTATTACCTACTGGATAAGCAAGACTGCTAGGACCTGTAAACACAGGCACACCTTGCATCACTGCCTGTGTGGCAGGGTTACTTGACCAGTTGACTACAGCATAAGCACCTGTGCAATCAAAGTCAAAGTCATCATAAGTGTCTTTTATATGAACAGGTTCTTCACGTCTTACGTTTTTGTATTCGTGTTCAATACCTGTAACAGGACAACGTGGGTGTGGTCGCCATACTATGTCCATGTCAGTTCTTTCTCTAATCGTGTCGATTGTATTCATTACCCAATTTGACATTGTAGGCATATCTTTCCATTGGTTACTTTTGTCGTGTTGCCCACAAATAATAATTCTGTCACCACCTAATGACCAAGGCTTTAACTTTAGTCCCAGTTCGGTGGCTCGATCGCTATTATTACCGCTAGGGCCAAAGTTAGCATCTCGATTAATACCATTGATTCCTACCTTCCATGTTGTGCCTCTTTTAAGGCCACCTACTTCTAATACTATAACTTTTTTATTATGTGCGTGATAGTCTAACCAGACTTTTTCGTTTCCAGCCATTCGGCCATTCCAAAGGACAGACCAAATAACAGCAACATCACTACTATCGTCATCATCAACAACGGTATGGCCAGCACTAGCAAGACTATCTGCAAAAGCGTCAAAAACGGGTTTACTATTTTGTGCACCATACTCTCTATATAAACTAAATTTCATTCCAATACGACTCGTTACGTGGTTGCAGTAGGTCTTTCTTTCTACTACGTCCCTCCGATTTTCTTACACCCTTTAGGTGGTCAAAGTATTTACCAAGCTCACAGTTGATTAAAGGATGACCTTCGCCGTTGACTAAATGTCCACTAAAGTCTTTTACGTTAGGATATTGTACTTGTATCTTCTTTAGTACTTCCCAGAATACATAACTATCATGCCATTCTTCCATTAAGAAGATGCCTTGTTCAGCTTCATCGTATACACGTTGAAACTCTTTTAGGAAAGCATCAGCACCAGGAGTACGTAAAGTTAATCCATAAAATCCACACTCTGGCCATTTCCTATTTCTACCTAAGTAATGTAACCATGCCTGTGGCGGTACTAATAATCTAAATTCTCCGTACGTAATAGGACTATGTACATAAGTATCTGCGTCCATCCATACTAAAATATCTGTATCATCTTTCTTTGCTTCGTGGAATACAGCATATACTTTGTTAGCAAACCTAACTGCGTCCCACTTAAACTCTTTGTGATTATCTCTTGGTCTTCTTTCAGGCCAAGGACATTTGCCATTAGCTTTAGGAACTTGTCCCCAAATGCTTTTAAACTTTTGCAAGTCTGGTAGTGTTGCGTCAGCATCATGTATTGTTATTCTGCTTTCATCTGGATTAACAGGAATACATTTTTCTGCATACACAACTAATTTAATTTTTGGATCAACTTTCTCAGCAAATGAATCAATGAAACGTTGTCCGTATTGTTCTAAGCCGGGTTGATGAAATGTTGTTACTACTGTAATTCTCATATCTTTAAATACCGTTTCATATGTTGCCATGCAATACCATCACGCAGGTCTTTGAAACTCCAATGGCATTGTGCAATCTTTTTAATCCATAAGTCTCTATCAAAAGGTTTTAGTCTTGCTACGTCACTTATTTCTTTATGACATACTTCTGCAACTTGACTAGCTTGATAGTCTTCACAAATAATTGGTACACCTTCAATAACACTAGCTACCAAAGGACTACTATTAAAGCCAATAGTAACACAACTTTTTGCAAGGTCTTGTTCTATCATTGGTTCAAAACTAATGCGTACATCAGGTCCTTTAATACCCTTAATATACTCTGGTGCTTTCTTATCTCCAGGGTGAGGTCTTACAATAATTGGTCTTGTTGTATATCCTCTTATCTCTGCAATTTTATGATTAGCCCAAGCTACAACATCTTTACCTTTCATGCTCCAGCCACCGTTACGTTGTAAACATAATAGTACGTGTTCACGTTCATTGATCGTCCACGGCTTTACTGTAACACCTAAGTCACGTGAAATCTTTTGCCATTGTTCGTCACCTGGGGTGTCGTTACAATATTCACCTGTGTTATTAAACACACCATTGATACTATATCTCAAGTAGTGAAAGGGTGCGTTTTGTCTTGCTTTATATAAAAAAAGGTTACTGTCTGCTGTGATAAATGCTTTGTTGCGTGTGTTACTTGTAATGTTTCTACGTAATGTAATGTGTGGTACGTGTGCTGAATTATCGTGTACAAAGCCTTGCATGACTGCAACATCGCAGTCCATCATTTCAAATCCGTTGTATACTAAACCATTGTCACCATTCATACGCACACCCTCGATAAAATTTTTTATTATATCAAGTTTATGATTTTCCTTGTTAGGCTTTAGTGCCTTTCCTGGTGGAATAACTTTAGTGTATCCTATTACTCGCACGTTAAAGTCCTCCAAGCATACCCATTTAACATTTCTTCATATGTAAATTGATTGTTACTTAGGTATCTACAAAGGAACGTTAGCGGTTTTCTTCCGGGGTGTTTTAAAAACTCTATTCTATGTAAACTATTTTCTGCTATGTCTTGGGCACAGTTTGGTCCTAATACTATAGCAGGTTTACCATATACCATTGACTCCAATGCCGCAATACTATTATAAGTTACCATACAATGCACATCTTCTTCCAATGCTTGTTCCATTGTACTGCTACTAACACGAGCTTCTCTGCTTGGCTTCTTACGTACTTCTACAGGTCTGTTAGTGTGCTTTTTAATTTCTAATATTGTACTTTGTATCCATTGGTCCAAGTCTTCTTCAAAGTATTTCATTACCTTTTCACTTGGCGGAACAATTAAAACTTTTCTACCTGGTACTGGATCTTTAAATTGTATGCCTAGTTGTTTCCAACGTTCTCCACCATACGCATTAGGATTTTCATCTCTGTCTGGCATATGAAGATTTTGTAATGCGTTCTTTACAATTCTATGATATGTTTTTTTACCGTTTGGATTACGTGGACTTGGATTGTTACCTAAGTAACCTGTATCCATAAAATAAAAATCTTTACCACGTCTAATACATTCTTTAATAATTTTTTGTTTACCTAACCCACGTACAAGGAAAGGTGCAGGCTGATCCCAATATTGATCTACATCATCTGCTCTAATATATTTTCCACCACTACCCAATGCCATTCCCATAACAAAGGAATCAACAATACCAAACGTACCTTTAACTTTCTTTTCTACTTTCTTAATACCGCTGTCAATACAAATAAGTTTAGGACTTTTTACATCTTCAAATACTTTTTGTATGGCATGAATGGCGTGCCTATTACTGCCAATAGCTACTCCATACAATATTGAATCTATAAGTTCTTTCATCTCTGGTGTTAAGTTCCTAGGATCCCACTCGCCATGAGTTTCACTCATTCTTGCTCTCCATCATGCTAGAAAGAACGTCCTTCCATTCTTGGTGATAGTCGCAATTTCTATAGTTTTTAAACCATGGTCCGCCTTCTGTATAATGTAATGCCCTTGGTGTTCCATCTGTATACCAACCAACTAGATAGTTCCAGTCCTTAGGTATCTCACCTATTTCACTATCATCTAACCAACTAAATCTATGAAAATATTTTCCATCATAGTTAGGATTGTTAACCATGTCTACTGTTATTTTTTGATTACTAGGATGTCCGCAGTTCCATAATACTACACTTGACCAATTCTTACGTGGGTATTGTGTTTGTACTTGTCCGTCCATCTTAGTCCCTGGTTTAGGTGTGTAGTCATGATGTACACACATAACGGCCTTGCTGTCATCTGCTAATGCAAATAGATTGTCTACATCTTCTAAGAAGATAATGTCGCTGTCAATAAACAATGCCCAACCTTTGTAATCACAAAGATGTGGAATAAGAAAACGTGTAAATGTAAACTCTGTACTTGCAAGTTTATCTTCACCTCTCCAATATAATTTGTTATCACGCATTTCCTTTTGTATCAAAGGAATAACTTCTGTATCTTTATTATGTTGTAAGATACTGTGTTCACATACTTGGTATGCTATATCTTCTCTAGTGTCATATCCGACAAATACTTTATTACTCATTATGCTTCTTTCTTGATATAAACAGCTTTCCCGTCAATATTATATATCGTTAGGCTGTCACCAAACACCTCATGAAAGGCTTTTTTGCTACCTTGCCAACTTCCATAATCGTCCAAAACCATGTATCCGCCTACAACCAATTTAGGCCAAAGCACTTGTAATTCTTTTAATGTTGACTCATACCAATCTGTGTCTAGTCTTAACAACGCAATTTTGTCTGGTATGTTAGCTGGACTGTTTAGTGTTTGTACTATGTCGCCTTTGACAAATGTAGTTTGGTCCATAGGCATATTAAATTTTTGTAAGTTAGCTTGTACTTCTTGTATTTCTGATCTACACCATTGGTCGAAGCCACGTTTTGCTTTACCGCTATCTCTAGCATAGCCTCTAGTAACACCGTCTGCTTGTAATCTAAAATCGTGTTCAGTTGGTTGTGTCATTCCTTCAAATGTATCAAACAACCAAAACTTTCTTTTTGTTTGTGTGTTTGCTAGAAAGGCACTAATGATTTGTCCACCTTTCCATACACCACATTCTACTATGTCACCTTCAATGTTATTGGCGTCTAGCTCTTGCACAGTTACGTATGTATGCGCCAAACGTCTTCCGCTAGTCATACTGTAGTCTGCAGATTTTAAAACCGCGTCTTTAACATCCTGTGTAGGATTTTTAAAAGTTTCAAATTCCATTACTTTCTTTCTATATCTTCTTCAACACAGTTTTCACCATATTGTATTTCTACAATCTTAACAGGCTTGTCTGTTTCATTTGCTAACTGGTGCCACTCACCTTCGTCAATTCTTAATGACTGATGTTTTTCGTACACACCTTGTATTTCAAAATCTGTTGAAGTTCTATTGATTGTGTAAACTGTTGCAGTACCTTCTGTTACTAACCAATACTCGGAACGTTTCTGATGGCGTTGCATTGATAATCTTTTACCTGGGTCAACAGTTAATTCTTTGACTTTAGTTGTAGGGCCGTCTTCGTGTAGCACTCTGTAGTACCCCCATTGTCTTGTTGTTTTAGGGTATTTATACTCTTGCAAAATCCAACTGCTAGAATTCTGTTTATCAGTGCCACCAACACCAAATACAAATTGAACCTTATCAAGCCAAGTAGCCATCTCAGGTATGTTCTTAGCAGTTCTATCTCCACCGTTAGCAAATACTATATCTTTATTATATCCTGATGTAGCCATCAATTTAAATATTGCACCAGAGGCAGAGTCATCGCTGTCGTCCCAAGTAAGAACGTCATCAACCATTTGTAAGTTACGGATTATTTCTACACGTTCTTTGATTGGCATAAAGGCTTTACCTTTTTTACGTGCGAGCCATTCGTCAGAGTTAAGCCCGACGACTAATTTGTCGCCGAGCTTCTTTGCTTCTTTAAAATAAGAAATGTGTCCTGAATGTAACGGATCGAAGCCGCCGGTGACTAATACAACTTTCATAGTTGTATTTAAATTTTATCTTGCGTCAGCTTCTACGAATTGGATCATTGTTTCTGGATCAGTACAAGTATAAGGATCATCGTCCTCATCTCTGTGATTGAATCCAGGTTCAACAAATGCTTCTTGAACTATTCCATTAACTGCATACAACGAATATCTCCAACTTCTATTGGCAAATCCTTTGCCTCTTTTAGTACAAAGCATACCCATTGAATCAGTGAAGTCAGCATTACCATCAGCTAATAGTTTTACTTTTTCAATGCCTTGGTCTTTTGCCCAAGCATTCATTACAAAACCATCATTGACTGATACACAGTACACTTCGTCTACGCCAGCTTGTTTAAACCTATCATACATTTCTTCGTATGCAGGTAATTGCTTTTCTGAACACGTAGGAGTAAATGCACCTGGTAAACTAAACAGAACAACTTTCTTACCTTTAAAGAGATCTTCTGAATTTTGTCTAACAAATTCTCCAGCTACTCTTTGTACAAAGTCTGCAGATGGAATCATATCCCATTTCTGAATCTTTTGTCTAGAGCCTGGTAAGTCAGTTCTCTCAGCATGGTTTACAGTTTCTCTAACGTTGCCACCATATTGTTTGGCAATCATTACGTCTGGTTGAGTTTCACTCATTTTCATAAAGTTTTATTTCCTTGTTATGTTAATCTGGAATTACAGACTTGCGTCTTCCATTCCTGCAACTCGTAACTTAACTATGTTAGTAAGTTGCCATTGTTTTTGATCTAATGCCTTTGTTACGCCTAACCATTTATTACGCATTAATGCAAATTCGTTAATTATTTTTTCATAATCAACAACGTCAGCTTCTCCGTCAACATACTTTTCAACGTCTCTGCTAGATAATGCTCGTGCATAATTCTCTAAATACTTCTTAAAAAAACTACTACGTAATCTTCGAAGTTCAATGTTGAGATATTCTAATATCGCTTCAAGTTCCTGCAACTGATTAAAACGTTGCTCAACAATACCAGGCATCTCTGCCGCGGCACGTTCTACATTACCTTTAATACGAATCTGTCCTTTAGCTTCAACTAATTCGTCTTCAAAGTACTGTATTGCCTTTGGAATGTTGCTTATATCTTTAGCAATATCAGAATACCAACCCATTAATAATCCTCGTCAATATCGTTGTAGTTGTCATCGATGTCATCTACATCTTCTTCCAAATAATAACCTATAGCTTTATCCAAGTCGTGATCTGAACCTAAAGCATCTCTAAAAGCTTCGTCTTCTGTACCAAAGTCTGCACATAAATCTACAAACTTTTCTGCTACAGTATCAATATGCTTTTTGTCCAAATACTCTTTAAATACTTGCCAAGTCTCTACTATCTGTGTACCGTCCATAACAGTTTACTCCTCAGGGTTAATGTTTTCCTCTTCAACAGTTTCCGGCTCCTCTGTGGATAACTTATCGAAGTCATTCATAATTATCTCTAACTTCTCGCCACCCCAGTCTTTTCGATATTCCAAGTGTTCCTTGCCTGAACTGTCCACGTATTTAAGTCTATTACCCTGTTGAGTTAACAATCCTTTTTTCTCAAACAAGTCAACTAATCCACTGTATGGATTCATACCTGTTTCATAAGGAATCTTAACCTGTACGCCTTCAAACGGTTTTGCATATCTAGTTTTCATAACTTTACAACCCGCTCTAATACCACGTACATCTGTTACTTTCTTACCATCTTCATCTTCTTTTAGCTTTAGCTTTTTCATAGCTACAACTATTGAACTTGCATAGATAAATCCTTGTCCACCTGATATCTTATCATCTGGATCAAACATATCTTGCGAAGCATAAGTATGGTTTGTACATACTAGTCCTACGTTGTGCGAACCAATCATATTAACTGTGTTTCTAACAAGTGATGTAAGTGCTTTAGGTTTTCTACCCATATCACCTTTCATATCACCTTTGTTAAATTGATCTACATCTGTAGGAGTTAGTAACATACCCAAACTATCAATAACAAACAATACCTTAGGTCTTTCTTCTTCAGTCATTGCTCTATAGTCTGTCATAAATGTTGAAATAGTTTTAGCTACGTCATCAATCATTGACATATTAAGTTTAAGTAGTTTTTCAGGTGATGTGTCTACATCTAATGCCTGTAACCAACTTTCGTCAAGTGCATTCTCTGAGTCAATTAATACTACAAAGATGTCTTGATCCTGTGCGTGTTTTACAATGTTACCTGCACAAATATATGATTTACCTGCACCACTTTCGCCTGCAAATACTGTTACCTTACCCATTGGCACACCTTTGTTAAAGTCGCCACTAATAAGATAATTGAGTGCATAGTTACCTGTCGAAACCCAATCAGTCGGATCATTAAATCCTGCACTCATTCCTGTAATAGATTTCGTTAAGTTTTTTCGAAACTTAGAAACGTCAAATGCTCTGTTAGCCATAGTATCTCCTTAATCCAATATAAGGGGTGTGCCTGCTACACTCGGTGTTGACACACCCCTATATTATTACTGTTGTCTGTTGCGGATCATTGCAAGAATGTCTTCCGCTTTATTATTATCTGCTGGTGCAGTTGTTGACTCAGTAGTAGTTGCTGGTGCTACTGGTTCCGCAGTCGCAGTTGCTTCTGCTGGAGCAGTTTCAGTAACTGGAGCCGCCGCTGGAGCAGGAGTTGGAGTAGATGCTTTTACAGGATCACCTGTTCTTGCACTTACGCCTGCTGGTCTAAAGTATTGACCAAACTGTTCCATGTCGTATGCTTCACCATCAACTGATGCTTCAAACATCTTTTTAATTACACCTACTTCAACCTCTGAAGGTTTCTTAGGTAAGTAATCGCTCAAGTTAAACAAACCGCTATCTTCAATAGCTTTATACTCTGACTCATCTAATGGTCTCTCTCTACGAGCCCAGTTTGATGTTGAGTAGTCTGCATAACCACCTTTCGATGTTTTAGCAATCCTGAAGTCCACACCTGCTGTATAATCAGTAGGTAGTTCGTTCATATCTGGATCCATCAATGCTCCTTTAATAATTTGGAATATTTGTGGACCAATTATGAAACGTCTAATTGGATTTGCTGGAGTTGTATCCTCTTTTAAAGGATTGTCTGTAACAAAGCCTTGGAATACATATGAACGTTTTTTCCAATACTTACGTCCCATGTCTTCTAAGTTTTTGTCTTTAAACCAACCACGTACTTCTGAAAGTACTGGGCAAGTTTCCCCATACATTTCCATACAAGGTACTTGTACCTGTACAGGGCGAGAGTCTGTCTCACCTTTGATTCCAGCAAATGGAAGTTTGATCATCAAACGTTCTTGCCAGAAAAATGTATTATTTTCGTCACCATCAGGTAAGAAACGAACAGTTGATGTTTCGCCTTCCTTTAAGTTCCAAAATGGGTAAATGGCGTTGTCGCCGCCTGTGGATTGACCCGATGAGCGGGTTTCCTGTTCTTTTAGTTTTGCACGAATTTCTGCTAATGTAGCCATAATATAAGCCTCCTATAAATTGTTAAGCCTTCGTTGCTTTGTGCCTGTTAAGTGTAGCACAGTTTTATATACTACACTAATATACTTATAAAGTCAAGTCTTTGTTTGCCAAAAAAGTGACTTTACGTACTAAACGCCTGCTAGGTGTTTAATTCTTTCCATCTCGCGATCTTTACCGTCCTTGAGTCTTTCGATCATCTTAACTGCAAATGGTATTGCTTTGTCACCAAATTCTTTTTCACAAGCAGTTACAATGGCAGTTTCACCTTTTGGAAATGAGTTAGTAGTATAGTCATAATGTGATTTGACTAGCTCTTCTAACTTCTCACCTGGTGATTTGTCATCTTCCTGGTTCATCGCTTTGTCGTCTTTTTCAATGCTACCGTCTGGATTCATTTTAACATCAATAGTGTCATCATCTTCCTTGTAGCCTTTTTCTTTTGCTTCTGAATCCAATTCTGCTTTTTTACGCATAACTTCTTTTTTAAGTTTTTCGTCTTTGCTTGTATTTGGATCCATTTGGATATCTTGGATAGCTTTTTTCTTAGCCTGATAATCTTCTTTGTCTTTAATATCTTCTGTTGGTTCTTGCTCCAAATCACCTGTGTCAAGTTTTGACATAATGCTTGGTGCTTTTGCTTTTACATATTTTGTTATTAATGGTCTGACGTCTGTTGTTGATTCCTTTTGTCCTACTTGCTTGAACATATCTAAAAGCATCGGGTCGTCTATGACACCCTTTAAACTCATAACAGCATTGTTACCGTTAACTCCGGCTTGAAATTCTGTTGCCATTAAGCCATTAAGTTTTTTAATCGCGGCTTCTTGGTCTTTACCTTCGCCGTTAATTAAAGCATCTTCAGTTTCTCCCACTATCATGGATAATTCGTTTTCGAATTCTGCTTCTGGATTAAGTTCACCGTTCTCATTAACAGTATAACCTTCTTTATCCAAAGCATCTATTACTGCATCACGTGGTGCCATTGTGTGTACAACAACTCCACCTTGTGACATTTCATCTGGCTCACACTTACATTCAATGCCTGCTTTACTACAAGCATATTCCATTTCTTCACAGTCTTTATCAGAAATGCCTCTGTCTTCATCATAGTCACCTTCGATATCTATTCTGTGTGCGTGTGCTTCTTGTCCACCTTCATGTCCACTAGCTTCGTCTTGTATTAATTCTTCTTGATGTTTAGCAAGTTCTTCCATTGAATCAAATGGTCCACCTGTTTGTTTTCCATCTCTATAAGAATAAAACTTTCCGTCTTTGTGTACTGCTGACAAACCGTATTTGTTCATGCCCATATCACTTGGACCTACTTCTTGTATCTTATTCTTTTCACTTACTAATTTATTAATGTATGGGAATACACTTTTTAGTTCTTCGTTAAAAGTTCTAATAGTTAATTCATCAATCCAACTGTTTTGTAATTCTTCTGGAACTTCTTCCATTACCACTGGACTAAAGTCTTTGATAGCTTCTGCGTAATGACCTGCACGTTGTAATTTCATTACTTCAGTTTTAATTGTATCAAGTCTTTCATTAACTAGATCCATGTAACCTTTCAAGCCTTCTGCCATTACAGCTGAACGATTCATGTAAGTTTTAAATTGACGTAGCTTTGATAATTCTTCGCTGAGTGAAACGATATGTTTACCAAAGTCATCGTATAAGTTTCCGCCTTCGCTTACGTGTCTTGCTAAAGCTCTTGCACCATTTAAATGTCTAAATGGATATTTAAATCTTTCGCCACTATCACTTTCAATATAAATGCTGTGTACGTGTTGTGTTCTTGCTCCAGGTAACTCTTGGTTAACTGGTTGTGTATGTTTAAGTACTAGCCTAGCTTTGTCTACATCTTCGTAACTTGTTCTACTAGTGCCGTACATTTTTGATTCACTCATTTGATTGTCTCCGGCAGTTTTAGTTAAGTGTTGGTAATCTCTTTTGTCTAGATTACTTTTTGTTATATCACGTGTATCAAAGTTAAGCATATTTCTCTTTGAAAATACTCTTAATTCTTTTAAAAAATCGTACCATTGTCCTTTGATGCTATCTGGCTGTTCTGAAACAAAAGTGTTGTTGTATGTTACAGCAACTTCTTTTTCTGTTAGTGACACACTTACTTTGCCTAATGAATCTTCGCCTACCTTGTAGTCAAAGTCAAAATAACGTGCTAATTTAGGCTCATCTGTTACTACACCTGCTTCATCGCCAAGTGTTACTGATGGAAATCTGCCTCTAATTTTAGCAAATAGCTGTTCTGATATATTGTCCATATTGCTCATATAACTATTTATCTTATGTTTGTGGAAACAAATATAGGCATGGGCGGTGTAGCGTCCTCGCCTGTATCCGCTTGATTGAAGGTTTCATACACTCTAGGATCCCAATCTTTTAATACTGCCATGATACGCATACTCAGTAAACAAGCACTCACTAGATCGTCTGTTTCACCTGGTTTTGCTTTAAAACTACTACCACTAGCAACAAAAGCCTTAAGTTCACTTATTAATACTTTGCTGTTTATTGTTAGCTTGTCGTTTTCAACCATGTTTTTTAATCTAGTACAAGCACTTATCTTTGTGCTGTGTGTAGTGTTAAATCCTTTTCTAAACTTACGTACATGACCTTTTCTAATGGGTTCTGATACACACATACCTGGTATATTCTCTTCACCCATATCTCTAATAACTATCAATGCACCTTCTCCGATGCTGTTGTTTTCTACTGACCAATAGATGTTTTGTCCATCATTAGAACAGCATTCCTTAATGTAATTACAGATATCTTTTAGTATTCTTATCTGTGCAGGTATTGGTGTAGTGTTGTGTCGCCACTCTGCTATTTGTTTGTATGTAGGTAATTCAAATACTTGTATCGCGGCAAAGTCGCCACCTGTTCCCATAGCAGGATCTAGTGCAACAACATAAGTGCTATTACCTTCTGGCTTACCATACCAACGTGTTTGCCCCATGTTCATTGTAGGCTCGGTACCTTCTAAACTTGATAACTTAATACTGTTAATAAGTGTTTCGTCATAAACTAAAAACTCACAACCGTACTCACGTCTAAATCTTTCTTCACCAATACGACCTACTTCTACCTTAGCCCACTCTTCATCTCTATCAGGATGTTCGTCCCATTTAGCAGTAAAGCCATGAAAGCCGTTAGT
>CEWG01227367.1_pt1 | contig 37695 bp, 23 predicted proteins | sample 361411 | NCBI WGS metagenome assembly CEWG01 (sample SAMEA2622173, study PRJEB7988) | marine metagenome | biome: marine biome (ENVO:00000447); feature: surface water layer (ENVO:00002042); material: "saline water (ENVO:00002010), including plankton (ENVO:xxxxxxxx)" | depth 5 m | reverse complement strand
GTAGAATTAGAAGTTAATCCAAGACCAGATTCAACTGCTATAGCAGTATTATTAGCAGTAATACCGTCACCTTGTCCTGCTGTAATAGTAATAGTTCCTGTTGAACCACCACCAGTTAAACCTGTGCCAGCTACAACATCAGTAATACTAGAATTACCTACGTCGAATCCAGCATCATTGTTAAATGCAGAAAGAGGTATTTCTGAAATAAGCTTTCTTCTATCTGCTCCGTTATCTAATATAATTAATTCATCTTCTGAATTATTAACCGCTTGAGTCATATCAGTTAATTCAGATAAATCTACGGCTAACGTTACAGCTCCAGATGTACCACCACCGCTTAAACCAGTGCCAGCAACAACGGATTCAATGTCTCCCGCGTCGTTTGTAAAAGTAAATTGTCCAGTTCCACTATCGTAACTTAAGTCGCCTCCGGCACTAAATAAGCCTCTTACTGTAGATTCATTAATACTTAATTTTGTTGAGTTAGCAGTTAAACCTGTTCCTGCTTCTACGTGTACTCCAGATGCATTAGCTGACAAACCAATACCAGCATCTACTGCAAATGATCTAGAAGCGGCTATTGTACCACCTCCTGATAGACCGTTTCCGGCTGTTAGAGTTACACCACTATGATCTATATTCTCGTTGGCAACATACCCTGATAAGTTATGGATATCAATATTGCCTTCAACTACATAAACTCCTGATGAGTTAGATAATACTTTATTATGACCTGGCTCTACATGAACTCCAGTTGAGTTAGAAGTTAAACCATTTCCTCCAGTAACAGCTACAGATGTATTATTAACTGTAACACCATTACCTGCACCGACGTTTAATGTTCTGGTTGAAGTTAAATCACCTCCACCAGTTAAACCAGTACCTGGAGATATCTCAACTGAACTATGATCTATATTTTCGTTAGCAACATATCCTGAAAGATTGTGAATATCTAAATTACTTTCATCTACAAATACACCAGATGAATTTGATACTACTTGTGAGTTACCAGCTGCTACTGCTATTGTAGGTGTTCCACCTTCTGCAGCTGAAGAGCCTGAAATACCATTTCCTGCTGTAATTGTTGCTACATAGTTACCTGAAGTATCTGTTCCTAGAGCTATATCAGTTTCTTTAGTATGAAAAGCGTACTCTGTTCCGCCTGCTGTTTTATGAGTCCATCTATCTGCTGATTCATCCCAGAAGAATAATGCATTAGCAGAGTCACCTCTTTCTACTTCTATACCTGCGTCTTGAGAAGGAGTACCAGTTTGACCTGAAGCAATAGTTATTATTGCATCATTAACTACTAAGTTATTAGTATCAACAGATGTTTCAGTTCCTTGAACTGTTAAGTTGCCTGATATTATTACATCACTAAATGTAACATCAGCACTAGTACTTACATCTTGACCAATATGAATACCTGTAGAATTAACTGTAACACCAGTACCTCCTACAGCAGTTAATGTTCTACTAGCTGCAATAGTACCACCGCCAGTTAATCCATTACCAGCAGTTACGCTAACTCCTGAGTGATCTATATTTTCGTTTGCGACATATCCGGATAGGTTATGAATGTCTATATTTGATTCTGCTATAAAAATACCAGATGAGTTTGATACTACTTGATTGTTTCCAGCAACTACTGCGAATGATCTAGAAGCAGCTATTGTACCACCTCCAGTTAATCCATTACCTGCAGTTAAAGTTACACCCGAATGGTCTATATTTTCATTAGCAACATATCCATTTAGATTATGGATGTCAATGCTTGATTCTGTTACGCTTAGAAATCCTGTTGAGTTAACACTTACTAGGTCACCTACTTTTATTAGACCAGATACTGTTGAATTTGCTGATGGGATAGTCTGAGCATAAGTTGAACCGTCGCCCGTACTTAATACAAATGTAGAATTACTTGCAGTATAATCAAAGTCTGATACACCACTTACACTTGCACTTTGAATGTTTGTTACTAGACCTTTTGCATTAACTGTTACGACTGGAATAGTCGTAGTGTTACCTACTGTACTTGCACTAGCACCTGAAGCTGGTAAAGCTGATGAATTAACGACACCTGAACTGCTCGCTATTTCTACGCCGCCTACTTCTAAGCCGTTTTTTACTCTAAAATTTTGATTTGCCATTCGGTTCCCTATCCCCTATATAACTATATCTATTTATGCTTCTACATATTCTACGGAGTACTTAAATGTTGTAGACGCATTGCCAGCTGTAGTTCTTATTCTTACATTACTTCCGCTTACATCTGATGTAACGGTAAATAAACTACTTCCTGATCTTACTGTGGCAAATTCAGTGTCATAAGAGGTTGTACCATCATGGATAACAACAAACGTTGTAGTATGGTAATTGGAACCTTGGGTTGCTTGTATTTTTAATATAGCTGATCTATATGTTGCTTTAGCAAAAGTTAAAAGATTTTCTGCATTAGTAGAACTAGCTGAATGTGATCGGCTTCTCTCCTGACCAGATGTAGTTAAACTTTTACTAGTTTCAACTTTATCGGTTGATGGATTATAAGACATATGCCTTATAAGTTCTGCTATTCCGAATGCTTTAGTTTTTGGCATGTTAAACCTTTATTCCAATACGTTTTACTTTAAACGTTGTTCCTGATCTTTCTGGTGTAACTCTTAATCTAATATTATTACCATTAATGTCACCTGATACAGTATATAATTCATTATTAGAATGAACAGTACCGTATTCAGTTACATATGCAGTTGTACCATCATGTATCAGCAATGCCTCACTAGCTGCAAAAGAATCTGAAGTGTTCGCTTGTATTATATATTTAGCAGTTCTAAATGCATTTTTATCAATATTCATTATTGTTATTGCATCTGTATTAGATGAAGCAACACCTACTGCTTCTGCTAAATCGCCACCAGTTGTAGAAGCGGCTGTTGTTCTTAAAATTTCAACTGTGTCACCACTTACTGCATTAGCAGTTAAAGTAATAGTTGAGTTGTTTGTTTGTGCGTAGTCGTCACCTACTAGAAGTCTTACACCATTTAAATATACATCTTCGTCGCCTGATGTATAAGAGAGTGTATTATTATTTATATCTGCGCCGTTAAATACAGTTGCATTAGAAGATGGCTTATATATAAAACTAAAATTATTTACAGTTAAAGCACCAGCTGCAACATCTTGAAAAGTTATTGCTCCGCTTCCGTCTGTAGTTAAAACTTGATCTGCATTACCGTCTGTAACAGGTAAGGTATAAGCACCGTTCATGTTTAAACCACCAACAGTTATAGTTGCTGGAGTAGTAGCACCTGTTTGAACTACGGAATTAAGAGTTGGAGTAGCACCAGCATCTACAAATGTTAATTGACCACTACCATTTGTTTGTATTAATTGACCTGATGAGCCGTCTTCTGAAGGGAAAGAATACCCGTTTACAGATAGAGAAGTTACATTAGCACCAATTTCAAATATTACCGTTCCATTGGAACCATACATGATTCCATCAGGCAAGTTAACGGCTAACTCACCAGTCGATAATTGTGATGTATTAGGCGCTTGACCAGAAACGGACGAACGCTTAACTAAAAACTTTGCTGCCATATGGGCTATATCCTCTTATATAAGAGGTGAGGGTTTCACTGTCCTCCGATCACCTACTTCTTCTTTTCTGTATTTACAGATTCTTCTTTTTCTACTTTTATTTTATTTTCAAGTTTTTTAAGCTCGATAATTTGCTCATTTGCTAATTGTAGCTGAGCTTTAAGACTTACATTTTCTAAAGTCTTTTGTTGCAATTCAGTATTTATGTTTGCAATATATAATCTAACGTACCCGTCTTGTGGGTTTTCAATACTCATAATAAACCTCTAATTATTTAATAAGTTCCACCGTCAATGATAGCTTCAATGTAAGCAAGATTACTTGCTGTGTAAGAAACTTCGTTTCCTGGTTCACCTGTTATGCCTTCTATAAATACGAAAGCTTTATTTGAATTACTTTTATCTCTAAACATTCCTGAGAACTTCTGAGTATCAGAGTCATCAAATGTCATATAAAGACCAGTATCAACTAAGTCAGCATCAGTAGCTGTTTGGTTAGCAGCTAACTTAATTAAGTTATCATTTATTTCAACTGTAGTAGAAGAAACAGTTGTAGTTGTTCCTGAAACTATTAAGTTACCAGAAACTGTTAAAACACCGCCAACAGTAGCTGCGCCAACAATTGCAGCAGAAGCAGCATTAACTTCACCAGTAATGTCTACATCAGCTCCAGCTGTTAAAGTACTTCCAATAGAAGCAGCACCTACGATTGCTGCAGAAGCAGCATTTACTTCGCCAGTAATATCTACATCAGCACCAGCTGTAATAGTACTAGTTACTCCTAAAGTACTACCTACAGTAGCTGCGCCAACTATTGCAGCAGAAGCTGCATTAACTTCACCAGTAATATCAACGTCACCACTTGCTATAACATGAGAAGCTGATACGTTACCTGAGAAAGTACCAACGCCAGTTACGTTTAATGGTTGAGTTGCTACGACATGAGTTGCGTTACTATATAAGTTATCTGGTTGTACATATACATCAGAACCCATACCACTATGAATTTCACAGAAGTAATAAAGATGATTTGGTGCATCTTGTTCTAATTGTACTCTTGTATAAGCACCTGCATTACCTGGTGAGCCTACTTGCTCATAGATTTTAAATCCACTTGCTGTGCCTTGTGATACTTCTGAACCGTTTGCAGCAGTACCAAATGCTAGTGGATGGCCATTGTTTGTTCCGTCTGATTGGTCAAACCAATATATAACTCCTGGTACTAATCTTAGTTTTTGCTGTGTTGTTCCATCGATAGCGTATTTATTTCCGCCATCAGAAACTACAGTAACTACATGTTGTGAACCTTTGTTCTCAACTAATAAAGCAGTTGTTGATGTATTAGTTACTACAAGACCGTTATTACCTGTTATAGTAATAGTATCAGCATCTGCGTCTCCACCTAATACTAAAGTACCAGTTGAGGATGTACCACCTGCTGAAATATCATAGTCTGTTTCTGTTTGTTGAATGTCAATTACAGTTGAATTACCTGAAACAGTAATACCACCTGAACCAACAAATTGAATTTGATCATTACTTAATGATGTATTATCAACGTTTAAGTTAACAATACCATGTGTTGCATTACTTGTAGAGGTTAGATTATACTGATCCCCTGATAAAGTAAATGAGTTTCCTGTTGCGTTGGCACTATACAGCTTCTTTGCTGAAATATCAATCGCTAATTCGCCTTCTGTTAAAGTACCATCAGCAGGAGCTCCTGAACCTCTTCTTAATTTAATTAATGCTTGTCTAGCCATTTTTACCTCTTAATCTTTATCTGAAAGGAGATGTTTTTCTTTTTACGTCTTTCAATTTTAAAGCTTTATTTACATTTATGTTATTTATATTATTCAGGTCGTCTACTATATCTCTTAAAACTTGTACCTCTGCGGTTAGTTTTTGATTCTCTTCTGATAAATCATCTATAATAGTTTTCTGATTTAATACAAATCTACTTAATACTTTAAGTTGGACCTCTCCTAGTTCATCTGAAAGTATTTTATTTTCCCAAAATTTCCATTTCATTAATAAGTTCCACCATCTAAATCACCAAAGTCAACGTCGTTATCTGTGACTATCATTACCTGACCGTTAGACCCGGTTTTAAAATCCATTGTGCTTGAGTTAGCTGAAGCTAAGACTGCATTAGCAGTAAAGCTAGTAACTCCGGTACCACCATCTTTCACTTCCAGAGGTGCTGATAAACTAGTTATAGTTGCATTAACTAAATTAGCATTGCTTAAGCTTGCTCCGCTAAAACCAGTATTACCATTATATTTAGCTCCTGAAATAAAGATACCTTTACCAGCAGTTACACCTGAAGGTAAATTAGTTCCTATAAAATGAAGTACGCCTGATTGATAATCAAAATACCATTCATCGCTATTTCCTGAGCCAGTTTCAAATAGTTGTGTTCCGTTAGAAGCAGGATTACCTGATCCTGCTGTATCAACATATACTTTTAATTGATATGTTGCTCCAAAAGAAGAAGGTACCCAATTTGTTATATTTGACTTCCATGTACGTCTAGCAGTAGACGTAACATCTTCTGTTGTTGCTTGTTCTGTATATATTATTAATGGACCTGTATTTGCTCCAGGTTGAGTGCTTGGAATACTTCCTGCGTCAGTCCATATAGTAGAAGGTTTTATTATAAATTCAGATACAATAGATTCGTTAGGAGCTTTCTTATTTGCATTAGTGTCAGTTTTAACTTTACTAAATCCTATCTTCTTCCAGAGTAAATCAACTTTTTGTGTATCTGATATTGCCATTATGATATCTCTAATTTAGTTAAACTTTGACCGCTACTTAATCCTACAGAAACTAATATTTGATTATTAGTAGAAGTAGATGCGTTCTGATCACCTAGTGTTAAAGTGAATGAATCATTACTATAACTTGTGCCTGATAGTATTCTATCACCTGAGGTAAATGCACATCCATCTGATCCATTACCACCATTACCTGTATCGGACCCTGGTGTACCTGCTCCACCATAAGTTACTCCAGCATTAACCCAACCGTTTAACCCAGAGGCGTTATCTATACTTGTGCCTGGTGCTGCTATATGAAATGAGGCTACAGTACCAGTTAAAGTAACATTAAAGTTTGCTACGTTTGTTCTTTTAAATGCAAATCTAAAGTATTGAACTCCAGATCTACCAGTATTTAGGTCTGGCCCAACCGGTAAATATCCTGAAGAATAATCTACTACATTATGAGCTAATGTTCCGTACCTTTGAATAGCTTCGTCAGTTCCAGCGACAGTAACTGCGCCAGTCCAAGCATTGTTAACATAATAGTCCACGTTATTAGCAAAGGTAGGAGTAGCATTAGTTGAACTAAAGTTAGATAATCTTTTGCCGTCCGTATCATATGTTGCTCCTAAGCTGTCTGATACTGGTATTGCATCTTCTCTTACTCCAGATGAATTACCATTATATACAGCTACTTTAGTATTTGCGTATTGTAGAGAAGTTCCTGTACCATTAACATTTTCCATATTCATGGCAAAGCCTTCTACTCTTCTTCCTCCACCATTAACTGCAATTTGGAATGTTTCTATACTAACATTAGCACCTACTCCAGTATTAGCTTTAGGATAACCAGATGCTAGAGTTGATGAAGGTAAAATTGAATAACCTTTAGTTTGATTTGCAAATGCATTACCACTATCTCCTTCTATATTAGTACCGTTAGAAATATTAAATGGAGTAGAATCATTTTTATAAAATTGACCTGCTACATTGCTTACTAAAGCACCTACTACATTAAGAGATGCATCATTAGTATAATAAGGTACGCCTGAAACATATGCTAAAGTACCTGCAGAGTTCTGTGTCAAGGTAGTTCCATTAAAGTTCATTACTGGAGTACCTGTTAAATTATCTTTAGCAAATTCTAATACGGAAGTATTACCAGTAGCCGAATGGCTTAATTTATAAGTATGAGAACCTGTTGCTAAAGAAGACTTGTTTATTCTAGCTCTAAAGCCAGAATATAATCCAGGAGCATAAATTCTATTTCCTGATGAGACGCTTGAACCGTCATTACCAAAATTATAGAAGTCTAGCTCATCTACTATAGTTAGAGCGTTATTTGATCCTGTATCGTCTCCAGATGTAAATGAGATAGAGCCGTCAACTGAACCATCAACTATAGCAGATAAAGAACCTGCTCCTGCATTATAAACCACTTGTGAATTAGCTTCACCTGATGTTTGAATGCTACCTGTTGTAGTGTATCTAGTTACTGAATCTCCTGCAGCGAATGAACCTTCAGATGTATTATTAATAAACCCTGAAGCTAATCTAGGAGAAGAACCTACTGAACTAGAAGTTAGTGTTAATGTTTTACTTGAGAGCCCCTCTGGAGCTGCTATACCAGTATTGAATACCTTAATTGTCTTTGTCGCTATATCAGGTATTGCTGCTGGGTTAGCTGTTGAATGTGAATTAATTGAAAATGTTATTGTGTTTGTTGATGAACCTGTTCCGGTAGTATACGTATGGGATAATCTTCCTCCCTGAGTACCACCTGCAACAGAAGTATTAGCAATGGCTGAAGTATCTCCATCACCCCAGTTAACAAAGAAAGTAGCTACTACATCATTAGCATTAGTAGTTTCATTATCTAAATATATTACTTGATTAATATTAGCTTCTGTAATCTCTGATCCGCCTGACGAAGCATCAAATATATCAAAGTCAGCATTAGGATCACCTGTAAATAAAGTAATTAAATCCGTAGCTGTTGTTGTTGCATTATTTCCTTCACCTAATGCATTAGTATTTCTAGCAGTGACTACAACATCAAATGGTGAACTAGCATTATTAGTATAGGTATGAGTAGGGGTAGCGTCTGTAGTATTATTTGTATAGTTCCCATCACCCCAAGCAATATCATATCTATCAGCATTACCTACTACACCAATAGTTAATGTACTTGTTAAAGGTGCTCCACCAGTATTACCTGAATTACAAGTTACAGTTACGTCTCTTACATAAGTATTTTGATATACATTAAACATTACTTCATTTAATGAGTCAACGGCATCTGCAACTGATGTAGTGTTTGCTATAGATGTTACTGCACCTTCTATATTCCCAGAACCTGAGCCATTTGCAAAGACTCCATCTGTTGGTGCTCCTATTTGTGTTGTATTACCAGTAGTACTTACACCAGCAATTTGAGTATCAACATAATTTTTATTTGCCACTTGGGAAGCAGCTGCTGGATCAGATGCAACAGTTATCTGATTAGCATAAACATGTTTATAATTATTAGTTGTTGAACCTAGATCATATGTTACATTATCAGAAGGAATAATACTTGTATTAACAGTTGCTCCTAATGATATTACATCACCACCATCACCAAGTTGTATACTTGAACCTCTTAAAATAAAGTCGCCGTTAACTGTTAAGTTATTAGAAATGGATAAATCATTAGCATGCAATGTACCAGTTAAGGTCATTACTGTTGAATTGGCAGCTATAATTTGAGGTTCATGAACTCTAACAGTTGAGCCCATACCAGAATGATTACCACAATAGTAAAATAATCTAGTCGGAGCATCTGCTTCTAAAGATACTATTGAATAAGAACCTGCTTGTCCAGGTGTTCCTACTGAAGTAATTCCTGTAGTAAATTCTGAACCACCACCATGAGTTCCATCTGAAGTCTCACTAAATTTAAGAGGATGATTGGCATTAGAATTATCTGAAGTATCAAAGTAATATTTTATACCAGGTAATAATCTGAATACTTGCTGAGCAGTTCCATCTATAGCATATTTGTTTCCACCTGAACTTACAACAGTAACTGTATGCTTAAAGCCTTGAAAAGCAGCTTCGGTAATTGATAGGTTAGGTAAAGTAGCATTAGTACTTATTACTATATTATTAACCGTTGCAGTACCGTCAACTGTGAGAGCAACTGTTTTAAGATCGTCTACGAAAGATGAAGCATTAACTACTATTGCTTGATTAGCTGTTAATGTCCCAGGTGTCCTTTGACCTGCGATAGGTACTCCTACGTTAGCAACTGAACTACCTACGTATAGAATATTACCATTAGTAGTAAATGCTAATTCACCAAATGAAATATTTGCAAACGCGTTTACGGATTGCGAACGTTTTATCTGAATTAAATCGGACATTAGGTTACCTCACCACCATCTATACCACCTCTTGCTGAGGCTACAGAAACAGGTACAAATGTATTAGATGAAGAGTTATAAGCAAGTACTTCACCGTTTGCTACAGTTTGATAATTAATATTTAAACCAGTTATATCTGTTGTCGCTGTTTGGTTTTTTATTATCTTTGTAACAATAGGAGTTGATGAAGATTGAATTGTTGCAACTGTATTAGCCATTAGTATGTTATCTCCGGAGAAACAGTTACTTGACCTTGTAATACTCTATTAACTGTAGAGCCACCTCCTAAAGAAACTTCAACATCATACATGTAACGTCCAGGAGGAATTGCTCCAGTAGTGGAGTTATTAGCTGAAAGAGTTAAAATTCCGTTTATTGGATCAGTAGCAGAAGCACTGATAGTGTAAGAAGTATTTGAAGACCAGTGTTTACGAATTGAACAATTCGCATCGTAACCAGTTAAATTAAATACTGCTCCATTAGCTTGTGTGACTGTAACAGCCAAAGAAAAGTCAGAACCTTTATCTATTATAATATTTGCGCGCGTAGCCATTTACACCTCTATTTTAAGTATATTTAGGCTATTTTAAAACGAGGGTACTACGCTTCTTCTATTTCTTCACATAGATCTTCCCAGATCATTCTATCTGGAATAACAGTTGATAAAGTAAACCTATTACTTTCTGCATAAGCACTATGCCAGCAGGCAGTTTCACTATCAGCTAAAATAGGAGTAGTATATGTTTGCTCACTCCTACCATACTTTCCTTTTAACTTATCTTCCCACTTATTAGGATCTGAAATAGTATCATAAAATATACCAGCTCTAGCCACCCAACCAGGCTTATCTTTATATTCTATTATCTCTCCTTCATCATAAGTATAGAACGATCCCTTACCAACTTTATTATAATGTAATAAGATATTATGACCAGGTGCATTACCATTATGATGCCAAGGAATATGGGCTCCAGGAATATAAAAAGCACATAATGCCATTGCTGAACCACCCAACCATTTAGCTGAGATATCATATACCATATCTCTAAGCCATGCAAAGTCTTCTTCATGATCTGTCCATAATTTTTTACCAGTTAAAAAAGGTTCTAAGTTAGGAAAGCCTTTTGTTTCATGATGTAAAGGTCCTAGTTCTCTCATAAGTTTCATTTGATATTCTAAATATTCTCTACCAACAGGACTCATTTGTCCCTCTTTAAGAGTATCATTCATACTCCATGGTAGTATATCCCAATGTGGGCTAGCTACATAAGGGTCATCTTTAGACTGTTCTTTTCTTATTGCAGGACATTTAAAGTCCCACTCTTCTTTTAACTTTCTATCTAGTAAAGTTTTATTTTCAAATATCTCATCTACTTTAATTGCTAAAGCATCTAATTTTTCTATAAGTTCTGGATTTTTTAATTCCAAAGTTTGCATTTTCATACAGGATTCCCTCCAGGCCCCATACCAGGTTGAAACTCATCTTCTTTATGTAATCCAGGAGTTTTATCCATTAAGGGTCTATTTACAGGATGGTGTTTAATTATAGGAGTTAAGCCGCCATGAGAGCGTTCATCCATATAATGGTTCCAATTCCATCTTAACATTTTATGTTTATTATTATTTTCTACTTCTTGTATTTTAAGATCGGGTATTAATTTCTGATGTATCCACCACCAAGTAAATTGATCCCATGCTCTATTCTTAAAAAATATTTCAGGATGGTCATTCCAAAATTTATCATTGCAGTTTATATTTAAATACTCTGTCCACCAAAGCTTCATAGCTTCTATTGAATTAGGATGCTTATCATTATTCCACCATAAGAAAAAACCACCATGATATCTTAAATGTCTTTCCTTATCATTATCACGTACTTCATTTTCACCATCTTCTGTATAGATTGCTGTAGTAGAACCTGTATGAGGGTCTATTACAGTAAAAGAACAATCATGATCATCATCTAATAAATCAAAGACTCTATTTATTTCTTCATCTACTATTTCCATATCAGCATCTAGATAGCATGTTTTCTCAAACGGTGTATGTTGCAATGCCCATAATTTAGATCTTACGCTTATAGGGAAACCATCACTAACTACCTTTACTACTGAATCTAATCTTTCAAATTCTTCTACCCATTCAGGATGACAAGCAACCATAACTTTAGGGTCGTCATAATAATCTTCTAAGCTCTCAATACACATTATTGCACTATTTTTATAATGCGCATGCATTGAAGCAACTAAGAGAAAGCCTTCTTTATAAGTCTTTTGGTTTGTCATAATCCGCTACTACTGCTGCTCCATAAACATATAACTCTGCAAAGTTCTTAGCTTTACGTATTCTTCGTTTTAGCTTTTTATTTGTAGTATTTTTTATTTCATCTATTTCCATAACAGATAGCTTTTCAATAAAGAGAGCTTCTTGCATCTCTCTTTCTTGCATTTCTTTATGGTGTTGTTCTTCTTCGTGCTTATGTTGTCTGAAGCGTTTGATATCTTCTTCAGTTCTTGCAGTTATTTCATCAGCAGAAAATTCAGCTAGGACAGCTTCATAAGTTTCTTTATCTGCGGGATCAACGACAAGTTCTCTACTACCATCAGGAGTAATTTCTCTTGCTCGTATTCTCTTTTTTTCTTCAGGTACTTCCCAAAGGGCGGTTTTAAATCGCTTTGCCATTATATAACCTCACGTTAACATTATTTATTATATACTAATAGTATTATTTATGCAACTCTTAGCCACAGTTTTACAGTAGAATTATTTGACCCAGATGCTTGAATAGTATCACCTGCAAACTGTCCTGTAAACTGACTTGAGTAAGTAGATGTATATTGTGGACCTGTAGTTAATCTTGCAAACTGATCTCCATCATATTGAGGCCCAGGAGTAGTTCTAGCATATCCAACATCATAATTAGGTCCTGTAACTAGTCTAGCAAATTGACCTCTAGTATACTGAGGTCCTGGAGTAGTTCTACTATATTGAACTGTGTACTGAGGACCAACTACTAACCTAGCAAACTGACCTCTTGTATATTGAGGTCCAGGTGTTGTTCTACTATACTGAACAGTATAATTAGGTCCTGTTACTAACCTGGCATATTGACCATCTGAATAACCTGGCCCTGGAGTTGTTCTTGCATAACCTACACTATAATTAGGTCCAGGAGTTATTCTAGCATACTGCCCATCTGAATAACCTGGTCCAGGAGTAATCCTAGCGTAGTTAACTGTATATTGAGGACCTGGAGTTATTCTTGCATATTGACCATCTGAATAGCCCGGACCTGGTGTTGATCTAGCATAGTTAACAGTATATTGTGGTCCTGGAGTAATCCTTGCATATTGACCGTCTGAGTATCCTGGTCCTGGAGTAGCTCTACTATATTGAACAGTATAAGCTGGACCTGTTACTAATCTTGCATATTGAGCAGAATATATTCTAGTATACTGACCTGTATATTGAGTTGTATATTGTCTTGTAAATTGTCTTCCATAGCCTGCTGTAAAGATTCTTAAATATTGACCTGTGTATTGAGCTGTAAATTGTCTATTGAATGATCTTGAATAAGCAGCAGAAAATATTCTAGTAAAGTTTCTACTATATTGTCCTGAATAAATCCTGGCGAATGATCTTCCATAACCTGCTGAGAATATTCTAGTAAACTGTCTTGTATATTGACCAGTAAATATTCTTGCAAATGATCTACCATAACCGGCTGTAAATATTCTAGTAAATTGTCTTGTGTATTGGCCAGCAAATTGCCTTGCGAAAGCTCTTCCATAACCTGCCGAGAATATTCTTGTAAATTGTCTTGCGTATTGACCTGCAAAACTTCTAGCAAATTGTCTGCCGTATCCAGCAGAGAAAATTCTTGTAAATTGCCTTGCATACTGCCCTGAGTAAATCCTAGCAAAGGACCTACCATATCCTGCTGAGAATATTCTAGTAAATGATCTACCATACTGACCTGCATAGCTTCTAGCAAATGCTCTTCCGTAACCGGCTGAAAATATTCTTGTGAATGATCTTGCATATTGACCGGCAAATGTTCTTCCAAAAGATCTACCGTATCCAGCAGAGAAAATTCTAGTAAATTGTCTTGCATATTGACCAGCAAAAGTTCTTCCATAATTAACAGCATAAGCAGGACCTGGTCTTGATCTTGCATAGTTTACAGCGTAGTTAGGCCCTGGTCTTGATCTTGCATAGTTTACTGCATAGTTTGGTCCTGGTCTAGATCTACCATAGTTACCATAGTATATTCTGCCAAATGATCTATTGTATTGAACACCATATGCTGGTCCCGGTCTGGATCTACCATAGTTACCATAATATATTCTACCAAAGGATCTGCTATAGCTTACTCCATAAGCTGGTCCAGGTCTTGATCTAGCATAGTTACCATAGTATACTCTACCATAATTAACAGTATAACTTGATGCATAGTTAGGACCTGGTCTATTAGTTGTTGTAGAACTAGAATAAACTCCTGTGTTTGATCTAAAATATTGTGCTAATCTTGAATACCCTGTTGCATTTCCAAAAGGTCCCGGAGCCCCTGCATAGACATTAGCTGATCTAAAGAATGTACCTCTAGAATAGTTAGTTGGATCACCACCATCTCCTGGATTAAAGAAAGTAGGAGGTCCAAAGTATGGTGGACTTGAACTGTAATTTCCTCCTCCATATCCTATCATAGCAGCAGTATCTGAATTATAAGCAAAAGCAAAAGGAGACCTACCAAATTGTTGAGTAGTAGTCTGACTGAATATTCTAGTAAATGCTCTTGAGTAACTTACTCCGTATGCAGGGCCTGGTCTTGATCTTCCATAGTTACCATAGTATACTCTACCATAATTAACAGTATAACCAACTGCATAGTTAGGTCCTGGCCTTGCTCTATTATATGAACCATAGTATATTCTACCGTAGTTTACTGTATAACCTACTGCGTAGTTAGGACCTGGTCTAGCTCTATTATATGAACCGTAATAAATTCTTCCGAAAGATCTTGAGTATTGACCTGCGTATACCCTACCAAAAGATCTAGAGTATTGACCGGCGTATACTCTGCCATAGTTAGTAGCATAGTTAGGTCCTGGTCTAGATCTAGTATATTGTCCGTCTGAATAACCTGGTCCTGGTGTTATCCTAGCATAGTTAACCGTGTAACTAGGCCCTGGCCTTGACCTTGTATATTGACCGTCTGAATAGCCTGGTCCTGGTGTTATTCTGGCATAGTTAACTGTATATTGAGGACCTGGTCTCGCTCTAGTATACTGTCCATCTGAGTAGCCGGGGCCAGGAGTAATCCTAGCATAGTTAACAGTATAGTTGGGACCCGGTCTTGCTCTAGTATATTGACCATCTGAATAGCCTGGCCCTGGTGTTGTCCTAGCATAGTTAACAGTATATTGCGGTCCAGGTCTAGCTCTAGTATATTGTCCATCACTATAATTAGGTCCTGGTGTTGTTCTTGCATAGTTAACTGTGTAGTTAGGACCTGGTCTGGATCTAGTATATTGATCACCAGAATATTGTGGACCTGGTGTTATTCTAGCATAGTTAACAGTATAATTAGGACCTGGAGTAATTCTGGCATACTGATCGCCTGCATATTGTGGACCAGGAGTGGTTCTACTATATTGAACAGTATACTGAGGCCCTGGTGTTATTCTAGCATAGTTACCATCAGAGTATTGATCACCTGGTGTAGCTCTTGCATAGTTAGCAGCATAATTAGGACCTGTAACTAATCTTGCAAACTGACCTCTAGTATATTGAGGTCCTGGAGTTATCCTTGCATAGTTAACTGTATATTGAGGACCAACTACTAATCTTGCAAACTGCCCTCTAGTATATTGAGGCCCTGGTGTTGTTCTTGCATAACCAGCTGTAAACTGTCTAGTAAATGATCTTCCATAACCTGCTGAGAATATTCTAGTAAACTGCCTTGCATACTGTCCTGTAAATTGTCTTGCAAATTGTCTACCATATCCAGCAGAAAAAATTCTTGTAAATGATCTAGCATAATCACCTGTGAATATTCTAGTAAAGGATCTTCCATAACCAGCAGTAAAGATTCTAGTAAACTGTCTAGCGTAATCACCAGTAAATTGTCTTGCAAAAGCTCTTGTATATTGAGCTGAAAATATTCTAGTAAACTGTCTTGCGTAATCACCAGTGAATTGTCTGTTGAAAGATCTTCCGTATCCAGCTGAGTATATTCTAGTAAACTGTCCTGTATATTGAGCAGCGTATTGTCTTGTAAATTGTCTCCCATACTGAGCAGAATATATTCTTGTATATTGACCTGTGTATTGAGCTGTAAATTGTCTATTAAACGCTCTTGTATATTGGGCAGTAAATGATCTTGCGAACTGTCTAGTATACTGGGCTGTAAACTGTCTGGTAAATTGTCTGCTAAAATTACCAGTAAACTGATTTGAATATTGCTGCGAAGTATTATCTGCAATTTGATCAACAACACTATCACTTACCTGTAACCAAGTACCAGTACCTGGAGCATTAGCTTGTAATTTATAAGTACCTATACCAGTAGCAACTATTCTATTTCTTAATCTTTGAGTTAATGTTTTTATTTCAGTAGTGGTCATTTGTTTAATTAATGATCCATCTAACTTAACAGTAGGTATATTAGTATGATTTATTCCGTCATCTGTTTTACGATATAGATTATATGTTTGATTAGTTCCCCCATCATGAGTTAGAGTATCTGTTACGGTAGCTTTTACTACCCATGTACCGCCTGATGGAGCTGCAGTACCTAGAAAATATTGACCTGTAGCATAGCTTGATGTATCAGCTATTTTATCTAATGCATATTTTATTAAAGTATTATTTAAATCAGTATCAGTTTGTTCTTTAACAGTAGTTCCTGTATAACCTAAAGGTCTTACTAAACCTGATTCAGATATTGAAGTTACGTTTTGATAGAAAGTAGTTGTTACTGTATTAGTAGAACCAGTAGCGGGATGAGAACCAATCGATTCAGTTCTTCTTGTATCGACAAATGATCCAATAGAAGTACCAGTTGATATATTTACATCACCAGTAAGTGCATTAGCTGAGGCAAAGTCTTCGAGAATAATATTAGTAACATAGTCTAGTTCTGCATTAGTCATTTCCTGCAGACCAGTAAAATTGGTTGAGTTTACACTCGAACCACTACTTACTTTTATTTTTAACGGATTACTCAAAGTTCACTTTCCCTTACTTGTAATATTATCTATTTATTTATGCAACTCTTAACCATAAGGTTTTAGTAGTAGTTGAAAAATTAGATGTTACAGTATCACCTGCAAATTGTCTTTGCCTTGAACCAGCAAAGTTACTAGAATATTGACCGTCAGAATAAGCAGGTCCAGGAGTAACTCTAGTATATTGTCCTGTAAATTGAGCACGAGTAAATTGACCAGCATACTGAGGTCCTACAACTATTCTTGCAAAATTAATTGCATAAGTATCTCCACTTGCAAAAGAAACAGAATAATCTCCTGAGAAGTTATTAGTAAATTGACCAGTGTATTGTGGACCTGGAGTAGTTCTAGTATATTGAGGCCCATCATAACTTGGTCCTGGTGTTATTCTAGCGTATTGAGGTCCTGAAAATTGTGAGCCAGGTGTAGCTCTACTATACTGAGCTCTAGCAAAGTTGCCTGTATATTGAGGCCCGTCAAATTGCCTTACATAACTACCATAACTTCTACTACCAGAGTATGTTGAAGCATATTGAGTTCCTGTATAATTAGGACCTGTTACTAACCTAGCATAGTTTACTGTATATTGTGTTCCAGCATATTGAGGTCCAGGTGTTGTTCTTGCATAAGAAGGTCCAGGTGTTGATCTTGTATATTGAGGCCCACCAGTCGCTCTTGCAAACTGACTATCATATCCAGGTCCTGCTGTTATTCTAGCAAACTGGCCAGCAAATATTACTGGATTACCTTGAAAGTCAGTCATCTGTCTAAAGTAGGCTTGTAATCTTGAATAGCCTCTATTACCACCATTACCGCCTAAACCACCACCCGCACCAGAATCGTATACATTAGCTGACCTAAAGAATGATCCTCTATTATATTGAGGGTTATCTTGAGGTGCTGGTTTTATAACTGTAGGAGGCCCATAATATGGAGGATTACTATCATAGTTACCTGCAGAATAAGCTGAAATTCCACCAGCGCCTCCACCATCAGCACTATAACCAAACATAGAAGGATTTACTTCTCTTGAAAATTGAGTCTCATATTGAGCTGTAAATTGTCTGGCAAATGTACCAGTATATTGAGCACTGAAGGTTCTTGCATATTGACCAGAATATATTCTTTGATAGTTAGCAGAGAATATTCTACTATATTGAACCCTTGTATAAGAAACTCCATAGTTACCTGAATAGGTTCTACCAAATGCTCTTGCATATTGAGAATCTCTTGTATATGTTCCTGCATAAGTTTGACTATAAATAGGTCCGTCAGTCTGCCTTGTAAACTGATTACTATAAAGTCTATCATATTGACCTGAAAAAGATCTATCAAATTGTCTTGTATACTGTCCAGTAAATATTCTAGCAAACTGCCTTGTATACTGACCGGAAAAAATTCTAGTAAACTGTCCTCTAGTATATTGAGAGCCTATTATATTTCTCGCAAAGGATCTTGAAAATGCTCTTGCAAATGAAACGCTATAGTTAGCTGAAAATATTCTAGTAAATTGAGAAGTAAACTGTCTTGCAAATTGACCTCTAGTATATTGATCAGAGAATGATCTATCAAACTGTCTTGAAAATTGTCTTGAATAGTTAGCAGAAAAAGTACCGGTATATTGTAAACTAGAAATAGTAGGATTTCTATCTATTGCAGAACCTCTTGCTACCCAAGTACCAGGACTAGGGGAAGAAGTTTGAAATTTATATGTACCAATTCCTGTTGCTATTATTCTATTTCTTAATCTTGTAGTTAGATGTTCTAACTCAGCATCTGTTTGTACTTTAATATTCCCAAGTACTTGCTTTAGTAATTTTACTTCAGCAGGCGAATTATCATATGAAGTTTTTCTCCATAATTTATAAGTAGTTTTAGATGCATCATCATTAGCATGATTAGTTATTTCATCAAAGAATTGATCTTGAGCTACCCATGTACCTGTAATAGATGGAGCTGACTCACCTACAAAATAAGTTCCTGTTCCAGCTGCTGTTGCATTTGATTTAGCAATATCAGATAAAGCTAAATCCATTACTGCATTTAATTCAGTATCATTAACTATTCTTACATGTCCGTTATTACTAGGTGAATCAATAGTTATTAAAGGGTGAATAGAACTCTCAGAAGTAGAAGAGTTATTTTGTTTAAATGTATAAGTAGTTGTAGAAGTTGATCCTACATATGGGTGAGTGCCAGTTTCAGCTGTAGCAAAGTTATCATCAAAAGTACCTACTGATGTTCCTGATGAATCAATATTAAGGTCTCCAGTACTGTCCCCAGAACCTGATTCAGTAGCATATTTTACTAGAAGTTTTTTTACAAGATAGTCTAACTCAGCATTCGTAGTAACTTGAACACCGTCATTATAGACTCCGTTAGCGTGGGTTCTTAGCTTAAGAGGATTCGGCACAATTTACTCCCTACGGCGCTGGCCATGCAACGTCCCCATTTGCGTAGTAAACTCTAAAGGCGTTCCCCCCCTCGTCTTTTAGATCGCTATGAACACTTAAATCACCTACTACATTAGCTGATGAACTCATTGTAGCAGCTCCAGTAACACTTAATGTATTAGCTAATGTGGAAGCCTCTTTTACGGCTAATGTACCATCTGTATCGATTCCAGAAGAAGTAATTGCTGTATTTACTGAGCTAGTTCCTACAGAAATTTTTGATGTTGATAAGTTGACGTTTGCGCCAACATTTAATTTACTTGATACGTTTGCTATGCCAGTAACAGCTAATCCTGAAGTAGCAGAAACTAATCCTGAGAAGCTACCGGTATTAGCAGTTATAACAAATCGTTTTGTAGAAGTACCTAATGTTTGTCCTGCTGTATTAGATTTAGGAGCTATTTGTGTTCCTATAGCAACTGATACAATATTAGCAGAATTAGCAAAAAGATTAAATCTTTTTAAATTAGTTCCTAAAGGTACTCCGTTTGCACTAGGTAATAAACCTAAAGTAGTATTACCAAATGGAGCATGTACTTTAAATGATTCAGATCCTGACCCGTCTCCTATTACAACATCACCATCTAAAGTAGCCTCAGTAGATACTGATAATGTAGTCATAGATGCTACATTAAGTGATAAAGCTTGATTAGAAGATAAAGATGTAGAACCATTTACTGTTAGGTCACCCTCAATAGTTAAATTATCTTGGAAAGTAGTATTTGGTGTAGCTGTAATACCAGTATCAGTAATAAATAATTCTCCTGATACTAAGTTAGCTGTTGCTCCTGTATGAACAATTGGTGATTCTAAAGTACCAAAAGTCATATTACCTGTTACATCTGCATCACCAGTTACTGTTAAAATGCCGCCTACGTCTGCATCACCTGATATATCAACACTACTATTAATATCAACAGCACCATTGACTTGTAATCCATTTGTTACATTAGCAGAAGCTGCTTTTAAATTACCTGCAAATACTGCTGCGTTAGCTGTTGTTGTACCATCTATTGAAACTGTATTACTAAATGTTGCTGAATTTGTTACTGCAACTGTATTACTAAATGAAGCAGCGCCAGTAACAGAAATTGTATTACTGAATGAAGCAGTATTAGTTACTGAAATAGTATTACCAAAGGATGCAGCTCCAGTTATATCAGCTGTATTACTAAATGTAGCTACCTTTGTAGCAGATATAGTACCAGAGAATGATCCATCTACAGCATCTAAATTACCATCAGCGTTAATATTACCACTATCATCTAAAACTACATTTGCTGAACCATCACCTACTGTTATTTGACCAGCATTAAGTTCTACATTTCCTACTACCACATTAGATGAAACAATAGTATGTCCAGCAATATCTGTATTAGAACCGCTTAAGGTTACAACATTACCAACAGTTAAAGTACCACCTGTTGATATTGCGGTTGATGTTAGTTTTGAATTTGATCCTGCATTACCTACAGCAACTAAATTATTAGCTAATTTTACTACTGTATTACCAAATGATCCAACATGAGCTGAAGTAGTAACATTGGCTATACCAGTTACTTTTAAACCACCTTTTGCTCTTAATATTGCACCTACATTAGCTGCTGTAGTAAATACAGCATTTCCTGCTACAGTTAAAGTATTAGCTAATGAAACTGAATTAGTAACTGCTAGGGTATTACTTAAAGTAGCTGCTCCAGTTACTGCAATAGTATTACTAAATGAAGCAGAGTTAGTTACTGATAAAGTATTACCTAAAGTTGCAGCGCCTGTTACTCCAATAGTATTACTTAAAGTTGCTGCTCCTGTAATAGTTATTGTATTTGAACCGACTATAGTTCCTGTAACAGTTGTATCACCTGTAATTGAAGCATTACCTGATACAGTTAAGACATTAGCTGCATTTATATCTTCAGCATTAAGATCCCATCTTGCATCTGCTGCACCTAATACTTTTGCGTTAGCAGTAGGAATAATATTAGTATCTACTTTACCATTTATTGATATAGTATCTGCACTTGCATTACCTAGATCTACATCTGATGCAAATGAAGCATTACCTGTGACAGACAGTGTATTCGATACACTTACTGTATTACTATTAAGGTTCCATCTAGCACTTGTTAGACCAAGGGACAATGCGTTAGACACTGGGTTTAGACTTGAGTCAGCCTTAGCATTAAACGTTATAGTATCAGTATTATCACTACCTACTGTTACGTTATTATTAAAATTAGATTCGTCTGATTCTACTGTTAATGTATTACCTGATAAAGTTAAGTTAGCTTCAGTACCATCACCGTTAATATCTAATACTGCTTGACCTGTATTCGCTTTTAAAGTGATATCGTTAGCAGTTAATGTAATATCATTATAATCAGCTGTTAGAGCAGTACCGTCCATATCAACGGTTGCTGAATTAATATCAAAAGTTGTTCCAGTAACATGAGTAGCAGTAGAGTTAAGAGATGTATTAGATGAAGTACTATTAATATGTACATCACCTTTTATTTGAAGTAAGCTGTTATTTACAAATACATTTGTTGTTTGAATATCAGTATAAGCACCTTTTATTCTTACTGTATTAGTTGTAGACTGAGAAGCAACATTAATTGTATCACCTAGTATATTAGTATTAGATGTTATAGAAAGAGTATTAGATGCTTGAACATTACCACCTCGTAACTCATTCATTGCTGCTATTGCATTAGCTTGTAAAATACCACCAGTAGAACTTACCCAAGCAGCTGTATCATGATTATAAACATTAGAAGTAATAACAACATTACCAGATGTTGCACCACCAACTGTATTTTGCTGAGCAGTAACAACTATCTCAGACATATCAAATACTAGCTGGTTAGTTCTATCTACCCATGCACCAAAAGTATCTGTCTGAGTTGCTACGTTAGCGGATTTATATTTACGTTCAGCCATCTATTTTTCCTAATAACTGTCCTAGCATTTGTTTGATCTCTTTACAGTCTTTACTTTGAGACTTTATTTCAGTCTTCATTTGTAAAACTTCTATTTCTAATCTATCAATTCTAGAAAGTTTTTCGTTTAACTTTTTCTTTTTTGCTTTATAAGCATTTAATGCTTCTACGTTAGTATTTAGCACTGCTCCATTATAATTGTCTTTGATTAAGAAAGGAACATTTGTTTTTTCTATTCTACTCATTATAGGCTCAATGCTATTGCTCTCATATCTGCTATTCTTGGTACTTTGTGTGTAGATTCTGCTAGCATTACTAACTTAACTTGGAAGTAAGCGAACGTTTCATGCTCAGCTCCTGTACTATCAAAGTATCTTAATTTTACAGTACCATCACCTTGAGGATATGCTACTGCTGATTGTTTCTCATCAGCATTAACTTTATAATGTAATGCTGCCTGTAGTGTTTTATCTGCTGCAGTATTTAAAGTAACAGCAGAAGAAGTAGCAGATGCTACTCTACCTAAAACATAATTATTTTTTATACCGCTAGTAACAACTATAAGATCGCCTGCTGTGTAATAAGTACTTGCTGATGCTATTGCAACTGTAGTACTTCCACTAGTAGTATTAGCTGTACCTGCTTGTTTGTTTGTACCATCTATAGTTGGTATAGAAGGTATACTAAATTTAAACTCTCTAAAGTCATTAGCCGAATCATTTGAACTAAACAATTGCTCTTGCTCTGGAGATATTTCCATTTTAGTAAATTGTTTATCAATTAGCTTATCTGAATCATCTAAAGCAGTAACCATACAATAAGCTTCTATATCAGTATTAGCTGGTCTATAACCAGTTACATATACTGCTAAATCGTCAGCATCTAATCCTGAAGCTAGCTGAACAGTTTTAGAAAGATATCTTGAGTGAGATTGGCCTTTACCAAATAATTTTTCATTTGTATTATCATTATTAATAAAGTTTTGATAAGTACTCATTAAACTAATTTCTGGATCTGAAACTGGTGATACGTTTTCATTAGTTGTTTTTAAAGTTTGAGTAACTACTAATGATTTTTTATCACCGCCAACTATTTCATTAGATCTACTAAAAACAGCTGCTTCATAATCATTTACTTTATTAGATACTCCACTTATTAGCTGAGTAGAAGTTTGATTATTTATATTAGTTGCATCTGATATTTTGTAAGTTGCAGTTATTGTAGACCCGGTAGGTTCAGTTTTATAAACCATAGGTTGGAAATAATTAACTACTCTATTATCTACGGTTGCAATGTCACAACCTGCTGTAGAGATAGTTCCTTTTATACTATCATTATTTGCAAATACTAAACCTGTCTCTGCTGTTGAGTCTTTTAGAGTAATTTGAGTAGCAGTAGCATTTGCAAATACTCTTTGAACTCTTCCAGTAGGTGTCTTAGCTGCTTTACCTATAGCTATACCTACTCTTGGAGCACCCAGTAATGTTAGTGAGGTATCACTTTCAACTGACTTAACTGTAAGTACATCAGATATATTAGTATCAGAAGTTTGCCTTACTACTATAGTATCTCCAGCTGCAAAATCTGATGTAAAAGTAGTACCATCACCTGTTATAGTTTGAGTTGATTTAGTTATTGCAACATTACCAGTTGCAAAGGCAGAAGGTACTTTATATACTTCTTCGTCATTTCTAAAAGTTCCAGATTGATTAGTAACAGTAAAAAATTCTAAATCTCTGTTAACTAAATTAATTGTACCTGTTTTCTTAGCATTAAATACAGCCTTATACATTCTAAATTTAAGGTCAGCATCTAATCTAGGTTCCCATGTATCAGAAGCTGATACATATAATACTCCATCACCCCAAGTTGTATTTATAGGTGATCCTGAAACTACATCATTCTCTCCTTTTTCTGCAAACCATATTCTATAATCTGGTGAGCCTGCATCAGGATGAACGCACAATGCATATTGCATTCCTGATTTTAAGAATACTGGTCCAGGAAAAATAACTCTAGTTGGTGTCTCGCCTGTAGAAGAAACAGCTACTTCTTTTGAAAGTAAATGCTTTTCACTGGTAGCTAATATCTTCTTACTTGGATATCCATTTTTTATTTCTCTTATATCTACATTGATTCCATACTTACTATCTTTTTTCTGAAAAAATAAATCTACAGATGAAAGATATAAGCCATCAGAATCCGCACAATGTTCAGGTAATATCCTAAATGATTGCGCTATAGGGTCATTATTAAGACCACTCTTATTATACCATTTATTAGTTGCGCCCATTTATTCTCCTATCTCTTAAAGTCTCTACCGGCACCTTGTTTAATTCTTGTTCCGCCACCGCCACCGCCAGTGATTGCATCAGCAGCTTTTGAACCAGTTCCAGTTGATGTATCAGTCTCTGCGCTTATTATCACAATATCATTATTAGAATATGGATAATAAGTCTTAGTTGAAGTATCTTGGCCACCGCTATCTGGTAATAATAAATTCTCATGGTAATAGTCTTCCCACCACCAGTTATATGCATAAGTATTCGTTATTACTATATCAGTATCAACATCAATAGTCTGCTCTTCAAAAGTATCTTCAGTAGTATTAAGATCGAATGTAGGTTGTCTTGTTGTTACAGTTATACTTTCTTTCTCTACACTATAATTGTAAGCATTGTATGTTGATGATGCAGATGATGTTGCTGTACTTAGGCTGTCTATTGAATTAACGTCAGCTATTACTAACTGCCTATCACCTACTAAGAAAGTTTCTTTTGGTAAATCAAATATAGCTTTTAATACTCCAAACTCATCTGTAATTATACCATCTCCATAATCACCAAATCTATATAAGAATTTAGGTTTATCTAATAAAGTATAGTCTGGTAATGGAAGAACTTCAACTGATGCAGGTGCAACATTAGCATTTACATCTGTATTATCAAAGAAGAAGAAATGCTGAGTATTAGGTCTTAAACCAGTAGCTATCATTCTTATTTTTTTCGGTCTCATAAATGATGAGAAAGAGATATCAGTAACAAAATCACCTACTGGTGAAGTTGTATTTTCATACCCCATTGATAGTTGTTGAGTTGTTTTTAAGTATGTGTCTGTAGTTGTAGTAGTTGTAGTAGTAACAGCGGTTTCAGTAGTTATACCATATGGCTGATAATACCATCCTGCCCACCAATCTCCGTAATAGTTTCCGTAATAGTTTCTATTACCATAATACTTACTCCATGCATCATAACCATCATATCCCCAATACCCGTAATGCTTAAAGCTTGTATCAGAAGACACATCTGTTTCTGTTTGTACGTCTGTTGAAGAACCTATCTTTTCTATATTTGTTCTTGTAAGAGGATAGAATTCATTTAAATTATCTAAAAGGTCATTCATACCTGTTGCTGAATCAACAAATATATCTTTTGTTCCTACTACAGTTTCGTCATAACCTGAGTCGTAAGTAGGATTCATATTGATCTTACCTTTAAACTTAAAGAAGCTTTCAGTACAAGGTCTATGGTTAGTAGCTACTCTTTGTTCCATTATAATAGATTCAGTAGCTCCTAGTATATAAGCTCCATCTAATTCTATTACATTATTAGTATTTGCTACTACTAAATCAATATCTTCTTTCCTAAATCTTGGAATAAACTCTGTAGCAGTTGGATCAATACCAATACTAAATTCTCTATTTTCTACATCAGCAGTTTTATAGTCAGTTGCTGGATCTACCAATATACCATTTTTAAATCTATCATTACCATTCTCATCAGTAATAGCCATATTCTGAGTCTTTTGCTCTAGCATTGATAGTGTAGTATAGTATTCTAAATTCTTTAAACGTTTTTCAAACTTGCCTATTTCTTTCATAGTATAACGTCTAATGTTTTGAGGCGTTATAGAAATAGCTTCATTTCGTCTTGCTGTTCCTCTTGCTTCTTTTGAAGTCAAAGAAGGGAATGGAGGTATAACTAAAGTACCAATATTTAAAGCACCTGGAATATCCTGTGGAGGTACTGGTCTTGAAGAAGGTGTTCCTCTTTTAGTTGTTAAGAAACCTTGCTCATTAATAGCAATTTTATCTATTCTACCTAAGTAATACTCAAAGTCAGTATCAAATACTTGATTAGGAGCAGCTAAGAAATGCTCAATAGTACCAAATGATTCTGTATTAGCAGGGTTAGTAGTAGCGTCTCCTATTGTTACAGCTACGTTACCAGTATTAGCTACTTGTGGTCTAATATCTATTATGTTTCTTAGATCGCCTCTATATCCATTAGGACTTTCATATACAGGTATATCTGTAGGAGATAATCTATCTGTTCCATTACTTTCAAAGAAACTAGAAACAGTATAGAAACCTTTACCATCAGCTGGATCATCTGCTTGCATTACTACTGCTTTAACTAAAATTCTAGAAGCAGAAGTAAGAGATGTGCCAGGTTTTAAACTTATTTTTGACATTCCATAATGAGTTTCAAATACATTCTTTTCTAATTGATAACCGTTTTTATTATCCGGGTTACTTGCTGAGAATGTTGAACCTACATATACATTACTAATTGAAACTACATCAGGCATACCTAAACTAAATGGACCAGTAGTACCATTAGTATGAGTGTTACAATTTATTTTTATAAAGACTTCTTTTTTAGTCTTTTTAATCGGGGTTACATTATTCTTTTTCTCATTGTGAACAACTACAAAGTTAGTACTTGTAATTGAACTAGAAACTGCACCTGATAAATTAATAGTCGCTGAGCTACCTGAAACAGTAATAGCTACATCATCCAAATTAATTGGAACATTATTAGCTAACCCACCATGCGAACCGCCACCTAGTAATGGGTATATTACAAAATCTTTCTTTTGTGAATTAGATAAAGTACCAGAGTACGGAAATACTCCTGTTAATGCATTTAAAGTAAGAGTATTACTTGTAGCTGAAACTTGTTGTTGAGTTCTAAATATGAAACTAGAATTAGAAGTTGATTTTACTGATGGGCTAGGTAATGCATAGACACCAGGTAATAATTGTTTCTCTTTAAGAACCGCTTTTGAATTTTTTAAAACTACATCACCTGTAGCTTTGTTTAGTAAATGAACTGCTTTTACATTCCTAAATGCTTTACCAGCATTCATTTTTATATTAAATAAGTAACATTTGTATTGAGCTGCTGCTGTACCTTGTACACCGTCATTATATTCAAAAGCTCTAACACTTGCAGTACCTATTTCTGTTCCTGGTGATACACTTAATGCATCTCCGTCGGTTACTGATGTACCAGCAGTATCTCTTAAGGAAACAGTTGCAACAGTATTAGAACTAAATGAGCCTACTACTTGATCTAGAACTAAGTAATTACCTAAGTTAAATGAAATATTTTCACTTGAGGTATTAGCAAATGCAGTAGCTTTTTGTACTTTAAGTCTAGTAGTATTAAATTGTTCTTGCCTTCTACCATTTATGTAATGTAAGCCTGGACCAATTAATAAATTAAAATGCGTAGTATTAGCTGCTTCAGCTTGCATATCATTAACGTTAACAGTATAGTTGCCTGACTCCTCAAAAGTTCTATTGGCCATTTCATCATTAATAGTATTATACTGAGTAGTTAATTTTTTAGAAATTGGTAATCCGTTTTGGAAGTCCATAACAGATAAAAAGTTAGCATTAGATCTTGCATCTTGTGATGGAATAGCTACTAAGAAAGGATTAAGTTTTAATCTATCAGCGCCTGGAGCGTTTTCGTTATTATAACCTGATGCATTATCAAGTAATGAGGTATCTGAATCAGAAGTAACTATAGATTCTGCTACATCAAATCCTATTGAAACATTATCTGGTTTATTAGTATACTTAGAAGCAATTACTGTATTAGCTGTTACCTTTAAGAAATGACCTTTAGAATAAACAATACCTTCTGATACTCTTACGGCATAACCTTGACCTACTGCTGTTGCTGAATTAGATACTTCTGAACCTGCTATAGTTAAAGTAGTATTATTATATAATGAACCAGAGTTAAAATTAGTGTTAGCATGTACTTCAATAGTTTCAGTTGTTGTAAAAGTTTTAGCGTTACTTAAACCTGTAGTTAAATAATCAATATAAAGAGTTGTTAAATTTGGATCTTGAGAAACTAATCCGTCTGCATAGGCAACGATTTGAGCAGTAACATTTGAAACTGTACCTTTGGCATATAAAGTAAGATATGTAGAAGGAGCAACTGGTTGACCATCTACCTGAAGGTCTGAAACTTTTACAAAATCATATGCTGAATCAAGAGTAATAGAACAACCTTCTATAATTGTTCCCTCTTTATAGATATTATTACCAAATCTTTCAACTTGGTTTTGCAATATTGTTTGAAGCTGCGTAAGTTCTCTTGCTTGTAATGCTACAGCAGGTTTAAAAAGTACTCGCTGGAACTTTTTATCTTCATCGTGATCATCGTAATATGGACTTACGTTGAAATTTGTTTCTAAACTCATCTACTACCCTAAAATTTTAATATTAATTTAAATGTTTCTGTCTGGTTATTGTCTCTAGATACAGCAGAAATGTTCTCTTTATAAATTATTTCTCCTGAACCGTCTTTTAATTCTGGTAAAGTTACTTCAGTTAGTTTAAACTGTGCAGCACTATTAGCTCCTGATAAATATTTATCACCCCCAGATACATCAGACAATAAGAAGTTATTTCTAACATCAGTTAATTCAATATTACCATCTGATGTGCCAGGATGCGATAGAACAAAGCCAGTTGCTAATGATTCAGCTTGGCTTACTTGCTCATCTTCTATAAGTCCATTACCAGCTGTTCCTGAATAAGAAACATTAGCAGCGAACTTATGTGTTTGTCTAAATGTGCTTGTTGGTTGTGAAACTGCGCTTAAAGTAGCATTACCTCCAGTAAAGGTTATAGTCTCACTAGAATTAAAATAACCTCTTATATCTTTTACATTTATTTTTGATGCATCAATAGATACAATTGTTGCTGTTGCATTACTTGTACCACCTGTTACTGTTAAACCTGAACTCATAGCTGCTGTATTAGCTGAAAAAGTTAAAATACCATTAGCAAATAATGGATCTTTTAATAAACCTATTTCTCTAAAATCATTATTAGCAATTAGAGTTCCGCTTTCAGTATTAGCTAATGAAACGCTAATACCTATTTTATTACCAAACAGTTCAGTAAGATTATTTGATCCGTGCCCATTAGGTGGTGATATTACTGCTCGTGCGGCAGCTGTAGTGGTCAAAAAACTATTCGAAACTGCATTGGTTACAAAACCTGTGTTACCTTGAATACTTACATTTGCATAAGTATAACCTGTGCCAACATTTATTACTTCTACATTTGCAACTACGTTAGCATTTAATAAATCGTTTACTCTTGCTCTAGCTACTGCTCCTGATCCATCACCTGTTATTATAACTTGAGGGCTTATAGAAAATTTACTATCTGAGGCTAAAGCTGTACTTAGTTCTGAAGCTAGTAAAACTCTTTTTTCGTTTGCTGTAACAATGTATTCGTCAATAATACCTATTTGTCCAGCACCTGTTCCTGATTCAACATAAAAAGCTGAACCTTTATAAAAATCTGTATTTGAAGATAACTTATCACCTATTTGTGTTACTGCAGTAACGCTTTTCTTAGTAGTAGATGAAGTTCCTGTAATTTCGTCTGTTGCATCTATAACACCTTTTATAGATGATACGGTAAGATGACTACTATTTGAATCTATAACTATTCCATTCGCTGTTCCTAAGCTTGCTAAAATTGAAGCTGCTGCTGTATTAGTTGAACTACTAACTGTAACTGTAGGAGTTCCTGAATGTGATTTACCTTTAGTTAATAAATTTACTCCAGTAATAGCTCCAGCTCCATCTACTGATGTAATTTCAGCTGTTGCAACAGTTGTGGCAGTTCCAGTAATAGCAATAGTATCTGAAGTAGTAAATCCAGCACCACCGTCAATAATTCTCAACCCATTAACGAATGATGTAGTTACTTCTTCTTTAACAAACCCTGAGGTACTTCCAACGTTTAAAACAGTACTAGTAGTTCCTGATAAAGCTATAAGTTTATTATCACCTGCTACACCATATTGAGTAACAAACCCATTAGCATAACTTGAATAATTATTACCTCCATCAGTTACTTTAATAACTTGAATAGATCCATCTATAGCACTTGTAGTTACTGATGCATTAGCAACTACTGGTATAAATTCGGATGTAGCAAATTTATCAAAAGTAGATTGTGGAATAGTATACATATACTTCCACTGATAACCATCTGATGATGTAATATAAATTGTATCATTTGCATTAGTTTCAGTTAATGATGGAGGCTGAGTAGATTTAGCCCCATAATTATTATCAATAACTTTAAATACATTATAATTAGAAGTTTCTTGCCTTACTACAAAATAATCTGTTTCATCTAAATGTGCAGTTGTATCATCATACATAGCATATTCAGTACCACTTGACCAGTCTTTTCTTTTAACCATATGAGTTACATCAACATCATTTATCTTTTTACCACCAATCATATTTCTATATGATTCATAATGAACTGCATTTACTGATTCTTCAAAAGCGGGAGTAGTATCTCCATCAGGAAACGGAGTATGTTTACCATAATAAAGATATAAAATTGTATTAGCAGGTTCAGTTATAGATTCTTTAAACTGTTCTGCGCTAGAAACTTTAAAATTATTTGTTATAAAACTATGTGGCATATTAACTCGTTGTTATTGTTGCATTCGCTGCTTGCATTGCCAGCGTATCTGATTCTCTTATTTTTACTACTTCACCAAATAACTTGGTACCTGATACGTGTAATATTTCTTTTAACTGCTCTTGATATTTAGCTAACGCTATACCAGTTCTAACAACATAAGAGTATTCTTGGTAATAATCACTATCTTGTATTTTAGATACATCACCAATAAAGCTTACTCTATCTCTCCATTGACCTTCTCCTACTCCTTGCTTACCTGTTTGAGCAGTTCCAGTTACAATAAAAGGTGTGTCATCATTTTGTAATTGAACTATAGCATTTGCTTCATAACCATACCCTGAATTTATAACCTCTAAGTTAGAAGCAACTCCATTTGCAGTTATAACTGTTGCATTAACTACAGCATTTAAACCAATAGGTAAAGTTGTATCGTCTTGATAAGCAAATAGTACATCAGCAGTAGCTCCAGAAGTTGCTCCTGTTAAAGAAGCTCCTGAAGAGAATGCTTGACCAAATTTTAATCTTCTTATCTTTACCTGCTCAACATTATTTACTGTTGATAGGGACTTATATGTTCCTGTAGCTATAGCACTTATAGTAGTAGCGGCAACTCCTGATGAATCTGGATTTATAGCTGCATTAGAAGAAAGAGTTATTATATCTGTTGCATCATTAAATGTACCAACTGGATTAGAAATAGTAATATGTGTAGCATTGGAAGTTTCAATAACTCCAGTAGCATTAGTTGCTGCTTGAGAAACACCTTCTCCTACTGCAATAGGTGTGCCTCCATCTAAAGTAATATTACCACTATGAGCTACTGAGAAGCCTCCTAATGATAAAGTTTGAGAAAGAGCTTCACCTTCTATAAATAAACCATTTCTATTTCCAATAACACATATTATATCTCTTCTATTAAATCCTGCTACGTAAGGATTATGAGCTAAAGGTACTGGATCTAAATTATATCCGCTTCCTGGGTTAATAAAGTTTAATGATTCTATAGTACCTATAGTAAACGTACTAAATGTTAATGCATTATATAATATTGTTGTTAAATCGGCTGAACCTGATTTAGGTAGCCCATAACCAAAATCCATATTAACTGAAACTGATGCGCCTGAGCCTGTTGATGTATTAATAACTATTGAAGCATTAGCATCATATTCAGTGCCTGGTTCGTTTACAGTAATACTATGAACTGAACCTGAATTAGATGCATTAGCAGAAAATACTCCTGTAGCTGTCACGTTAGGAGCTCCTCCACTAAAAGTAACAGTATCAGACGGAGCATAACCTGTACCTGCTAATAAAGTAGAATTAGCAACATTGGCAAAAGCATTTACACCTTCGTTAGTAATAGTTCTACCATTCGTAAATGCACCATTAGCTAAGTTTCTTACTATAATATGATTTGTATTAGGTACTGATTTTATATTACCAACTGCACCTATTGAATTACCTGAAGCTCTCATTTTTGCTTTTAGTACAGCAGAAGAACCTCCTGATGTATTAATAGTTACTGCTGGTACGCTTTGATAATCTATACCGTTATTAGATATTTCAACACCTTGAACTCCACCACTATTATCTGTAACTATATTAGCTACAGCTGTAGTACCTGGACTGCCGCCAGTAAAAGTTACGGTATCTGAATTACTATAACCAGAACCTACAGTAGTTACATGAATACTATTAACAACTATGTTAGCTTCAAAAATATAATCACCAGCAGCAAAAGTACCATTCGCTGCAAAAGGCATTCCTGAATTAGCTTTAGCATTTATACCTATTGAAGTATCAACTATAACTGAATCTACAAAACCTATTCCTGAATTAGATCCGTTAACATGTACTGTTGAAGTTGGTTGTGGATTAGCTGCTGTATTATTTGCTCCTATTATATCAGTAAATAAGGAAAGAGTTTCTTGAGTACCTAAAGCTCCTACTTCAAAATCACCGCCTATACCTGTACCTGTGTTAGCAATATTAGCGTATGTATTACTTGTTACTCCTACTACAAATGCCTTTGTACCTTTAATAAACGGTTTATTATTAGCATTTAAGCCTATAACATTAGCAGACTCTCTAGTCTCTCTTCCAATAAATTCACCTGAAGCTGTTGCATTAACTACAGAAGAAATAGCTACATTACTTGCTACATTACTTATAGCTCCTACTCTAATAAAATCAGCATCAGTAAAATCGCCGTTAGCTATTTGAATAGTTACAGTATTACCTACACCTGATGCAACCCAGAATCCGTTAGCTATTGCAGTATTAGAAGCAATATTAATTCCTATTAATAAACTTCCGCTATTAGCAGCAGTAACAAAAGCAGTATTTGACATACCGGCATTCCAACTTACATTGGCTAAAGGTTGTTGTACAGTTTCAAATAGAAAAAAATCTTCTCTATCTACATTTGCGTTTACAGTATTTTCTACTACTATAGTAGCGTTAGAAGAAAGAGTTCTTGTAAAATTGTTTGAGACAGTATAACCGTATCCTCCGTTAGCTAACTCATAGTCAACTTTACCAGTAGCATCTTGTACCCCTGTAACTTTTGCTTTACCGTCTTTACCTGTAGATGATATTACATTAAATGTATCTCCTACACTAAATAACCTTCCACCGTTAGTTATACTAATATTAGTTAAAGAACCAACCATTTTAGGCGCATCATCTATTTGGCCATCATCGCTAATGAATTCACCTGTCTGAAAATTACCTACTACATTAGATAAGAAAGCTAAGGTTAATCTCTTACCACTTATTACCTTTGTAATAACTGATTCAACAAAAGCTGTAGCATTTGAACTAGAGCCTATTACTTCTTTACCAATAAATGTTTTCGTTCTTTCTGATGGAGATAATTCTAGATAAACAGGCTTTGTAAATGAGCTTTGTGATGGTATTAATACTCTAGAACTCGGTAGAAAAACTTCAATCTCTTGACCGAATAACATTCTAATTAAAAGCTCTATAGAACGTATACTACCTTTAGATTGATAAAGATCACTTATATGCTTTATCATGAATCTTTCATCTGATTCAGTTGATAATTGAGTTCCTTGCAAGAAAGTCTTTTTAAAATGAATTATAAAATCAGAGACGGAGTCATCAATATCTCTATTATTTTTTAAATTACGTAATACTTTAGTTGTTTGACCTGATGTTTCTAGCCATTCATAATAAGCTAAAACAAACTGAACAATCTCAGAATTTGATTCTCTAAAAATTTCAGGAAATTGATCTTCTATAAAATTAGAAATAAACTCAGGATTATCAAGCATTATAATCTCTCTTGATTAACGTTTAAAATAATATCTTCAGAATTAAGTTGTAGTATTGTTGCTTGTTTACTATTTAAATCTTTATTTTTAGCTCTTGCAAATATTTTTAAAACTCCACCACTGAATGATGGAATTAGAACTGAGTTAATTTCTACTTTACCAGTTGTATAATTTACAGAACCTGCATCGGCTAATAGTTCAACAAATTTATTTTGAGTATCTAACTTAACTATTTTTAATTTTCCTGCTCCATCATCAACAAAAAACGCATTAGTATCTGTTAAGTAAGTAAATAATGTAGACTCAACTGCTGGAAGGTATAAAGATTTAGATGTAGAGCTGTTAAATAAATCGTCTGGATTTAGCTCATTATCAAAATTAAATTCATAAGATGCTGGTAGAGTTGAACTAGGAGTTAATTTTTTAAATAACCTAATATTTAATTGAGAAGATAATATGCTTGTATCGCTATCATCCATAGAATTAAGTGCTTTTGAATTTCTATACTTAGCATTAAAAGAATTAATACTCGTATTAGCATAACTTAATAAAGCATTCTGTGCTTTTGTTTTTATAGTTGATGCATTCTGAGTTGTTACAGATATATCATAACTTACATCACTTACAACTTCAAGAAAAGTAAATTCAGGCTGAACTACTTCTACGTCAATACCGACAGGTGTTCTTTTAGTAAAGAAATCTGTTATTGATGACTTAGTAGAAGCTGGTACACCATCTGCATCTTTCATATCAACTGCTAAAATGACTTTACCATAGCGAGGAGGAGACATTTCTTCTCCACCAAATGCTAAAATATTTTGTATATTAGGAAACTCTCTCTTACCTAAAATTTCATAGTCATTACTAGTAACCGCTCTTTCTTGTACTTGGAAAGCTTTAGGAGCATTTTTTCTTATGCTTTCTATATCTTCTGCTGGAGCTCCTCCGCTTGAATTAGATACTGTCGTTACTACAACGTTACCGTACTTATTAGAAACAAGGTCAGTATTAGTAAATATTTTACCATTATTACCATCTTCTTTACTTGAAACTCTATACTTAACTTTTACTATATTGCCTAATACAGGCTTCTTACCAAATATACCATCACCAAATGTTACCCTAAATCTGTTCCCTTTAGAAGGTTCTATGAAATAATTATTAGAAGAAGCTGTTAGCCCAAATAATGTATCAGCTTTAGACCATATAGCATTTACTGTACTTGTATTTGAAACTCTTACATTTACCTCTAAACTATCTGTATCAACAAGAGAGTTAGAAATAGTGGCAGTAAAATTATTAGCGCTAGTTACAGGAAAAAATTCTTCAATTATATTTCCTTCATATATTTCTATTGTATCACTTATCCACGTAGCATTGCCATTTGCATCTTCTGATTTAGTAATAATAGTATCACTATCTAAAGAAAACGTTTTATTTTTTCCATTTATACCTGAAGTAAATCTATGCCATTTATTTAAAGATACGGTCCCTGGATCATCATTAGGATAAACTCTTATTGTAACTTCAGCTCTTGCTGCAGATGCTGATCGAGGAACATAATTTAATTCTTTAGCATGAGATACGATACTGTCCCTAATCAATGCTGTATCTAAAAACATCTCATTAGCAATCATATTAGTATAAAAATTATTTAAATAAGTATTATATGCAAGAACATCAAGCAAGGTACTAATATTAGAACCTTCAAAGTCATAATCTTTAATATTATTCTGACTACTTAAAAAAATCTTTAAATTATTTTTAATTGTATCGAAATCTAAATCAACTACTGATGTTGCTGTATTTGCTGCCATTATCGTACCCTATCTAAAACTATATTGAATGTTGATGGCTTTTCGGCATTCATTGCCATAAATGTAATATAAACATTTAACGAATGTCTATCTTCGTCATTTTCTACTATTATATCAATTATATCAGCCCTCGGTTCAAAGTTTTCTATTGTTTCTCTTATTGCTTCTTTTACGTTATAACTAGTATGAGGTGTAGCTAATTCAAATAAAAGATCTTTAATATTTGAACCTAAATTAGGTTGCATTAACCTTTCATAAAAATTAGTTTGTAATAAATTTTTTATTGATTGTTCGATAGCCGCTTCATTAGTTATAGTTAACACATCATCATTAGCAGGATTAACTGCTAAATCAGATCTTAAGTCTGAATAAAATATTTGTGAAGTTTGTGTTGTAGCCATATTTTTATTTATCTTACGTTGATTTATTCACTGTTAATATTAATCTTTAATTGATCTAACTCTTGCTGATTGTCCTTTTTAATTATAAAGCCGTTTTTTAAATCAATAGTAACTTTTTGTGCTTCCAAAGTCTCTTTAAATGTATTAGTGGTCTTTTGAAGTTCAACTACACTTATAGGAGACATTTGAACTTCTTCTACTTCTTCTGCATCTTTTTCTGGTGCAGTTACTGGAACACCTTTAGTTACAAATTTACCACCTATTTTTTGTATATCAGGTACTTCCTTACATAAGTTATCTTTAGTTATTTTACCGCTAAGAATATCTGCTTTAAGTTGAGTTAGATCTTCATTAGGAAATTTTTCATCTAAACTTTCTAAATTTACTTTAGCCTGAGCAACTTCTAATGGATCTTTGCTATTTAGTTTATCGAGTATAGTATCAACTTCATTCTGTAAACTTAAAGTTGGTAGTTTAAGTTCAGGTAATTTTAATTCTGGTAGAGTTAGTTCAGGAAATTCTATTTCAGGTATCATTTCTTTAATACTACCTGCTATTTCATTCATAGCAGCATCAGCTTCTGCTGCAAGATTATCTAAGCTGTCGAGAATACCATCAGCACCAGATTTCAAATCATTAATTTTTTCTTTAGCTTTTTCTTGAAGCTGTCCTAATTTTAATAATCCTTTACCTGGTCCACAACTCATGTTATCTACCTAATAATTGAGCAACTACTTTTATTTGCGAGTTAGCTCTTGTCTGATTAACGTATAATCTTATATTACCGCTATCTGAATTAGTTGAAAATGAACCTAGATCAGCATGCGACTTAATTGTTTTTATTTCTTGTATTTTACTATTTGCATTAGCATCTGAAGCCCCGCTATCAGATTCATACCCGCCTACTATTACCATTTTTTCTATATGCGAGTCATTTTTATGAGGAGTAGACGCAACATTTGAGCTATTAATAGATACCATTACTTCACCGCCAGAATAAGTAGCATGGGCAAATTCTAATATTA
>CEWG01227811.1_pt1 | contig 37810 bp, 29 predicted proteins | sample 361411 | NCBI WGS metagenome assembly CEWG01 (sample SAMEA2622173, study PRJEB7988) | marine metagenome | biome: marine biome (ENVO:00000447); feature: surface water layer (ENVO:00002042); material: "saline water (ENVO:00002010), including plankton (ENVO:xxxxxxxx)" | depth 5 m | reverse complement strand
CATGCGTGACAGGCATGTATTCTAACCAACTGAACTACCAGACCTTATTATTGGCGAATGCAAATATACATTGCATTTTATGTTTCACAAATTTATAATTAATAAAAGAAAAAAATCAGTTTCAATTGAATAATAGAAGAATTCAATATGTAAAAATTATATGTTATTCTTTATATAAATAATAATTAACAAGTGCAGAAAAACCAAGAAATAACATGAGAAAGAGATCTGTTCTAAGCGAAAAAATTTCTTTAGGAAACAGGTTCAAATTTGATAAAATAAAAATCAAGAGTCCAATAGAAGAGAGAAATATCATTGTAAAGCCTTGAGGTTTTTGAGAAAAAATCCCCAGTAAAATCATTGGGCCCATAAGGGCAGTGCCAGAAAAACTTAATCGCGCTAAAAGTACTAACTCGTCTGAACTTAATAGAGAAAAAATTAAGGCTGATATTGCAAACAAAAATATTACTAATCTTATGGGGCGTAAATTATCATTTTCCTTTAACCTCAAAAGTCCCTTAATTTCATTTCCCATTGCAAATAATTGTGAGTCAGAAGTTGACATAGCGGCAGCAAAAAGTCCAATAATTATGAGCGCAGCAATCATTTCATGTTGCTCATTTAACAATACACCACCTAAAAATTCTGCTGTACTTACCTCAGCATAAAAAATTGCTCCATACATTCCAATTATAATCGTAGGTAGGATAACAAGAATAGCAAAAAAACCAACAGAAGTAGCCATCTTTTTTAAAGCATTGTAATTTTTCATTATTACCAAACGGGTTGATAATTGAGGTTGAGTTACTGGAATCATGAGAATAGCCAAAGCAGAGGCAATTAAAAATTGGGGACTTAACAATCCAGTAGGTCCTGGAGTAGAAAGTAATTTTTTGTCTACAGAAGCCACTTTTTCAAAAAGTGCACTCCACCCACCTACCTCATTCAAACAATTAAATGCTACAATCCAAACTACAATTAATAAAAGTGTTCCCTGTAAAGAGTCGGCATAAATAATTGCTTTCAAGCCGCCTAATTCTGAATAAATTAACATTATCAAAACTATACCAATCGACCATCCCCAGACAGGAATAAAATTAGGGAAGGCAGAAACTAAAAAGATCGCTACACCCCTAATTTGTATTGCTATATAAGGGGTAAGAAATAAAAATACTGCTGTAAAATAAAGATAGCCTGCCAAACGATTTTGATAACAGTTTTGAAGTAATGCAGACATTCCTTGATAAGGTGAATTCCCGACTCTTTTCCTCAAATAAAAACCGAACCATAAAATTAAAAAAACCATAACCGCATCCGAAAAAGCAAGAAATATCCATGCGCCAACACCATGAACTCTTGAAAAGTCTGGCATCCCCAAAAGAGTAAATGTGCTAAATAATGTTGCTGCAAAAGTCATTAAACCAATTGCAACTCCAATCTTACTTCCACCAAGCATAAAATCCGTAGAGTTCTTAATATTTTTTTTAGTTCTCCACGAAAAAAACATTAAAACTAATATGTAAACTGTTCCAATTGTGAAAAGATAATTCAGCATACTAATTATCTTTTAGTTCTTCAGATTTAAGTCTTGAAAAAATATACCCTCCTATTGCTGTTAAAATAATTATTAATAGACTAATTAAAATTCCAAACCATAAAGTAAAGGGCATCCCAAGAAAATATGGTGCGATTTTATTTTCATCCATAACCAAGGGAGAGAACTGAATAGCTGCACACAAAAAAACTGCTAAAACAATAATTCTCCATATATATTTTAAATTCATAATTAAAGGGTTTGTATGGTCATTCCACCATCAGTTTTTATGATTTGGCCTGTAGCATAGGCTATCATTCCAGAAGCTAGGGCAACAACTGTCTTTCCAATATCCTCGGGGTTTCCCCATCTCTTTTGAACTGTAAGTCCATCGGCAATTAATTTATCGTATTTTTCAATCACTCCAGCTGTCATGTCTGTTCGGATAACACCCGGTTGAATTTCATAAACAGGGATATCATATTCACCTAATCTAGCAGCCCAAAGTTTTGAAGACATACTAATTCCAGCCTTGGAAATACAATAGTCTCCTCTGTTAACTGAAGCTACAGTTGCTGAGACAGATGATATATTGATGATAGAAAATGTATTTTTAGGATTTTTAGTTTTTTGTTGTATCATCCAATTTGCTACCTGCTGAGTAAGAAAATAAGGCCCTTTAAGATTAACATTCATTAATCTATCAAAACTTTTTTCATCAGCCTCCAAAATATCTTTTCTCTCATTAGGAGCAATACCAGCATTGTTAACTAAAACATGAAGGTGCCCCCATTGACTCTTAATTTTATCAATTACTTTTTTTCGTTCATCTGATTTACCTACATCCCCCTGACAATAAATAACTTCACCTCCATTGGCCATAAGCTCATTTAGGGTTTCCATAACTTGAACTTCGGGTCTTACTCCATTGATTGCTACTCGATAACCTTCCTTTACAAGTGCTTTAGCAATACCAAGTCCAATGCCTCTAGAGCCACCAGTAATTAGAGCTGCATTTTTCATTTTAAATCTGGTATATTAACCCAAGTCTTTTTCTCCCAACTTTCTATTCCTAACTCGGCCAACTGAATTCCTTTAGCCCCCTCCATCAGATTCCAAGGAAAAGGGGTGTCAATCAATATGTGCTTCAGGTATAGCTCCCACTGAACCCTAAAAGCATTCTCGAATTCTTCATCCTCAAACACTTTTATCCAACCCTCTTTAAAATCAATTGGATTGGGTATATCTGGATTCCAAACAGGCTTTGGGGTACTGTCATAGTCTTGAATCCAGCAGTCCCTTAAACCAACTACAGCAGAACCTTTGGTCCCGTCAACCTGCAGGGTTAAAAGGTCATCTCTTCTTACTCGGGTTGTCCAAGAAGAGTTAAATTGTGCAATAATGCCTCCCTCAAGCTCAAAAATTGAGTAGGCAGCATCATCGGCTGTACAATTATAAGGTTTTCCATTTTCATCAATACGCTCAGAAATATGGGTTGCGCCTAGGCAAAAAACTCCCTTGACTTGACCAAAAATATTATCCAACACATATCTCCAGTGACAAAGCATATCAACAATTATACCTCCATCATCCTCTTTTCTGTAGTTCCAACTAGGTCTTTGAGCAGGAATTTTATGCCCCTCGAAAACCCAATAGCCAAAATCTCCCTTGACTGATAGAATTTTTCCAAAAAAATCATCTTCAATTAAACGCTTCAACTTCAGCATTCCTGGTAGCCAAAGCTTATCCTGTACAACACCGTGCTTAACTCCAGCTTTTTCACACTCTCGATATAGTTCGAGTGCAATTTCAGTTGAAGTAGCTATGGGCTTTTCACAATAGACATGCTTTCCAGCAGCAACTGCTTTTTTTATCGCTTCAGCTCTTCTACCAGTTGTTTGAGCATCAAAATAGATCTGATATTGATCATCAACTAAGACCTCTTCCAAATTAGTAGTCCATTTTTTAACATTAACCCTATCTGAGAGTTTTTTTAGTTTGTTTTCGTTGCGTCCAACTAGAACCAGCTCAGGTAATATAACATCGTGCTCATTAACTTTTATACCCCCTTCATTAATAATAGCAGAAAGAGATCGGATTAAATGTTGATTGGTTCCCATTCTACCGGTAACCCCATTCATGATAATTCCTATTTTGTGTTTTTTCATCAAAAATTTTAACTATAATTTAAATAAGATTTTTTTATGTCTTTTAGATATTTTTTTTGGTCTTTAGCCCAAAGTCGGTCAGAAAAAACTTCAACCTCATTGTAACCATTAAAACCAGCAGCCTCAACCCATTTTCTGATTTGTTTAATGTTGATACACCCCTCGCCCATTAGACCTCTATCAGTTAAAAAATCAACAGTATTTGCAAGCCAGTCACAAATATGAAAAGCTAAAATATTCTTGTTTTCTCCACACCTCATGATTTCATTTTCAAGCTGGTCATCCCACCATAAGTGATACACATCAATTGCAATTCCAACCCAAGGAGAGTTAATTACCTCACATAGTTCATTGGCATGTCTGAGTGTTAAGATAGCAGATTTTTCTGCACCATACATTGGATGAAGGGGCTCAATTGCTAATTTAACCTTCCTTTTTTCAGCAAATGGAATTAATTCAGTTATACTGTCTTTAATTTGTTGACGAGATACCTCTAAAGATTGTTTTGAGTCTGCACCACAGACTAAGACAACTAGTGGAGCCCCAATAGCAGAAGCTTGTTCAATTGCCAATTTATTATCTTTAATAGCTAATGCTCTTTTTTCTGAATCTACTGAGGGGAAAAAACCTCCTCTTACCAGTGAAACCACATCCATTTGATTCGAATCTAATAATGATTTTATTTTGTTAAGATCTTTACCCTCTAAGAGGTGTCTCCAAATGGAAATACCCTTCACTCCAGCTGACGCAAAATTAATGATACACTCCTCTATGGACCATGGTTTTGTTGTTTGTGTATGAATACAAAGTTTAGAGAAATCTATCATTTATAAGTAATAACAGGTTATTTTTTAATACAATTTGTGAACTGGTAGTATTGCTCATCATTAATAATTTTCTGAACATAGATGGCCAACTCTCTAAAGTGGTAGTCACCCCACATACAGGACTCTCCATTTGCAACTTTACTTCCCTTTGGGACATTATCCCAACCATTAGGCTGGTGATATATTGTATGCAATAGTAAACCATGATGAGAAGTGTCGGTACTTAGGTAAGGTTCCTCTAATAATGAATTAAATACTGTCAAGCCTGCTTGCCAGTATTTTTCTCCTTCTTCCCTTTGATTTTTTTTTGTGAGATAATTACCCAGTCGTAATAGTCCCTGAGCTCCAATTGCAGCAGCAGAACTATCTACAGGCTCCCAATCGTTAAAAGGGTCAGCAGGTTTATTTAGATATTCCCCTATTTTATGAAGATTTGGAGCTCCTGTATCCCAGTAGGTTACCCCACAAGCAGGAGTTTGATCAATATAAAAATCACATGTAGCTTTAGCGCCATGAAGCATTATTTGAGTAATTTTTTCAATTCCACCAAGGTGGTTAAATTCGTTGTCGTCAATTAATTCAAGTGCCTCCAACTCCTCCGCAAAACCTAACATTGCCCAGGCCAATCCTCGAGTCCAAGTAGTAAATCCAGTATAACCCTGTTGAGAATTAGGACATCTAAACTGACCATCATTTACATTAAATATACACTCATGTGCTGTTCTTCCCCTGATGTCGTATTTATCCCTGCCCTCTCCATAATAGATTGAATATTTTGCGGTAGCCTTAATATGATTAATGGCACGATCCAATAGTGATATTTTTTTATCTCCCTCTCCATGGTAGGTGTGCCCTAATAAATGACTTACAACTAAAATTCTGCAGGACCTTATTGTGTCAACAAATAAAGAATGTGGGCCATTAAATGAACTTATAAAACCTCCCAAGGGTAACTCGGTCCATCTAGATGCTTGAACAGCTCCAGAAATTTTTATTGCCAACTTGTAAAAATTAGCTTCCCACTTATTGAATTCCATTTTTTCCTCATACATCAAACGCAGTAAATTTCCATAGGTACTCAAATTATTAAATCCATGGTCATGAACTCCAGTGTGGCTAACGTGAGTTGCCATTTTATCAATTATCTGTTGTTTGGCTAATTCTATAAAACGAGACTCACCGGTTGCATCATAATGTAAAACCGCCGAACCAAATTGAAACCCATGGGTCCACTCAGTCCATCCACGTGTAGCGTATTTTCCGTTGACGGTAAAAACAGGGGCACCTTTTGACTCATCATATTCTGAGATTATTCTTTCAATTTTTTCTCCTGACAAGTTCCAAAGCAGTCTTATCTTACTCTTGAAGTCTTCAATCTTGAGCTTATTGTTTATTTCAATCATTAGTGAGATGCAGAATTTTTTAAATATAGTACTGAGCACTAATCTAAAATAAAATTCTCATTTTAAGTAGACTTAAAATAGATTATTTAATAGAGGAGACTTTTTAAAAGTATAATTAAACCTATCTATTTGTAAAGATTATAACACTGCGTCTATGGCGTCAGAATAAGCCTTTTTTGGAGCAACACCAACCTGTCTACCAACTAACTCTCCCTTATCAAAAAGTAAAACGGTAGGAATATTCCTGACCCCAAACTTTGCTGCGTAATCTTGATTAGCATCAACATCGAGTTTTCCAACAATAGCTCTGCCATCATAATCTTTGCTAATTTCATCAATGATAGGACCAACCATTCTACAAGGCCCGCACCAGGCAGCCCAAAAATCAACCATAACAGGTTTATCAGACTTTAAGACGATTTCTTCAAAATTTGAATCAGTGATTTCCAATGCCATATTTAATTAATTAATGGTTAAAGGTAAATTTTATATAAAATTAATCATTTTAATAATTTAATTACTTTTCATTGAATCAATTTTAAAATCAATTCAATTTATAAAGCCATTCATTATCCTCAAGATGGTTTAAAAGCTCTGAAGAAATAACAACCTTTTGTTTCATACTATTTAAGGTTAGCTTTAATGATTTTTCAGAGTCAATTATATCAAAAAATATAGGTTTATCTCCTTTAAATTTATTAAGCTCCTTCTTGAGCTTAAAAATCCTCTCAGCTTCTAACTTGCGAATATCAAATTGAAGGGTAATTTTTTTTGAGTTATTATTGATTACATCGTGAAGCATTTCAAATGATAAAAATTGAATCCTTGGATCTCCTATTCTTCCAGTCTCTTGATTTCGCCATCCCTCTTGAATGTTAATTTTCAGTCGTATAAATTGATTTATATTTAAAAAATGTCTGAATTTTAAAAACTCCTCTCCAAAGATTCTAAATTCAAACTGCTCAGAGAAATCCTCTAAAATAAATTTTCCCCATTGCTTTCCATTTCTAGTTTCAAAAAATTCAACCTCATTTATTATACCAGCAATATTAAATTTTTTATTTACTAAATGCTTTAAATCTTTTAGCTGATCGAGTTGCATATTTGTAAAGAATAACGTTTCTTTTTTAAAGTCATCTAATGGGTGACCTGAAAGATAAATTCCAACAACTTCCTTTTCTCTCTTTAACTGTTCTAAATTTTGCCATTCTGTGGTTAATGGTAAAACTAGTTCCTGATAAACTTCATTAGAATTCTCTCCAAAAAGACTAGTCTGAGCAGATTTCAAATTTTCCTGATATCGAGCTCCAAATCTTATTATTTTTTCTAAAAAAATGACTCCATCGCCATCAGTATTGAAATACTGAGCCCTGTGAGTGCCTTTAAATGAATCAAATCCTCCTGCTAAAGCCAAATTTTCTAATGTTTTTTTGTTCGCCGCTCTCAAGTCAACTTTTTTAACCAAGTCAAAAATGCTATTATATTTTCCATCAATTCGATTTTCAATTATAGTAGATACTGCTCCCTTACCTACCCCTTTAATTGCCCCCATACCAAAACGGATTGCATTATCCTCATTAACAGTAAACTTATAATAAGACTCATTTACATCGGGACCTAAAACATTTAACCCCATACGTTTACACTCCTCCATAAAAAAAGTAACCTGCTTTATATCATTCATATTATTTGACAAAACAGCTGCCATATATTCAGCAGGATAATTAGCTTTTAAATATGCTGTTTGATAACCAATCCATGCATAACACGTAGAGTGAGATTTATTAAAAGCATATGAAGCGAAAGCTTCCCAATCTTTCCAAATTTTACCCAAAATTTCTCTTGGATGATTGTTAGCAATACCACCTTCAATAAACTTAGGTTTTAATTTTTCTAAAAGTTTAAAAATCTTTTTCCCCATTGCTTTCCTCAGTAAATCTGCTTCACCTTTTGAAAATCCAGCTAATTTCTGTGATAATTGCATTACCTGCTCCTGATATACGGTAATTCCATATGTCTCCCTAAGATATTCTTCCATCTCTGGCAAATCATATTTGATTTCCTCCTCACCATTTTTACGCGCAACAAAACTAGGAATATACTCTAAGGGTCCAGGCCGGTATAGGGCATTCATTGCAATTAAGTCTGCAAAAAAATTAGGTTTCAATTCTTTTAAATATTTCTGCATCCCAATAGACTCATATTGGAAAATCCCAATAGTATCACCTCTTTGAAATAATTCATAGGTCAATTTATCATCTAGAGGGAAATCATCTGGTGATAAATCAATATCATGAAGGTGTTTTACCAATTTGACAGTATCCTTAATCAAGGTTAAAGTCTTAAGACCTAGGAAGTCCATTTTTAGAAGTCCAGCTTCCTCTACCACTGAGTTATCAAACTGAGTAACGTACAATTCAGAATCTTTAGCCGTTGTAATTGGAACAAACTGAGTGATATCGTCTGGTGTAATAATTACACCACAAGCATGAGTACCAGTATTTCTTAAAGATCCCTCTAAAACTTTTGCCTGCTGCAAAGTTTGGCCAGCTAAATCATTTCCCTTGGAGATTTCTTGTAACTCTTTAACATGTGAAAATTCATCTGGCCTTAAATTTTCTTTTAATTCCTCATCTTCAAGAGAAAAAATGGAGCTAAGTCTAATATTGGGCACTAATTTAGCTATTCGGTCAGCTTCGCCAAGGGATAAATCAAGAACTCGCGCAGTATCACGAATTGATGATTTTGCTGCCATTGTTCCATATGTAATAATCTGAGCGACCTGATTAGCACCGTATTTTTCTATTACATAATGCATAACCTTCCCTCTACCCTCGTCATCAAAATCAATATCTATATCAGGCATACTTACCCGATCTGGATTTAAAAAACGTTCAAAAAGCAAATCATATTTTATAGGATCTAAATTCGTTATTTTCAGACAATAAGCTACAACGGACCCAGCTGCAGAACCTCTACCTGGGCCTACAGAAACTCCCATAGCCCGAGCTGCAGAAATTAAATCTTGAACTATCAGAAAATAGCCTGGATATCCAGTTTTAGCAATTACCTGTAATTCGAAATCCAACCTCTCTTTAATATCATCTTTTATTTCACCATATCGTTTTTTTGCACCTTCAAATACTAAAAAACGTAAATAAGCATTTTCTCTAGCATTGTTATTATGTCCATTTTCAGTTTTAAAATCATCGGGAATTTCAAATTTAGGAAGTAATACTTCACGTGCTAAGTCAAAGGCTTCAACCTTATCAACTATTTCTTGAATATTTATTATTGCCTCAGGGATATCAGAAAAAAGTAATTTCATTTCTTTTTGAGATTTGAAATAATATTCTTGATTAGGAAAGCCATATCTAAATCCTCTTCCTCTTCCAATTGGAGTAGACTGCTTTTCTCCTCCTTTAACGCACAACAAAATATCATGTGCATTAGCCTCCTTTTTGTTAGTGTAGTAAGAATTATTAGTCGCTACAATTTTAATATTATATTTTTCAGCAAAAGTCAATAAAACTTTATTAACCCTCTCTTCATCCTCTTGATTGTGTCGCATTAACTCAATATATAAATCTTTGCCAAACTTTTTTTGCCACCAAACTAGGGCTTCTTCAGCTTGTTGGTTACCAAGATTTAAAATTTTTGAAGGTACTTCACCATATAAATTTCCCGTCAATACGATCAGGTCAGATTTGAATTGCTCAACTACGCTACGATCAATTCTTGGAACATAATAAAACCCTTCGGTATATGCAATTGAACTCATCTTGACCAAGTTTTCATATCCCTTTTTATTTTTAGCAATAAAAACAATTTGAAAGCCATTGTCTTTTCTAGATCGATCTTTGTGGTCATCACAAATGAAAAACTCACAACCCAAAATTGGTTTTAAACTTCGCTCTTGACCCTCTAAATCAGTATTGTGTTTTTTTACAGCTTTTACAAAATGAAAAGCGCCCATCATATTTGCATGATCGGTTATAGTAATAGCATTCATTCCGTCATTGGAGGCAGTCTTAATTAGGTCATTTATTCGTGATGTAGACTGAAGAATAGAAAATTGCGAGTGGGTATGAAGATGAACAAATTGAGCCTGATTCAAAAGCGCCTCATCAGGTTTATTAGATTGCCAAGGGATTTTTTCCTCTTGGTCATCCATTGCAAGTTTTGATGAGGCCTCCTTTAGGTTTTGATGATTTAAACCAATTCCTTTTACAGGATGTTTTATTGCCTCTTTAAGATTATTTAAAACATGTGGTTGATTTATTAGTACTTCAGGTTGAATAAGTCCTTGTCTAAAAAGTTCGAAAAAACAACGTGTAGTAGCCTCAACATCTGCAGTTGCATTGTGAGCTTCAATAAAATCATTACCAAACAAATAATTGTGAAGCTCACTCAGTGTTGGAAATTTAAATTTTCCTCCTCTTCCTCCAGGTAACTGGCATAAGGAAGCCGTTTGCTCAGTACAAGTGTCGATAATTGATAATTTTTCAAGTGGATTTTTCCCACTCAATCTTAGAAATTCTGCGCCCATAATGTTAAGGTCAAACCTTACATTATGCCCTCCCACATATTCACTCCTTTCCAAGGCAAAATGAAATTTTTCTAAAACTTTATCCAAAGTAAGCCCATGATGTTCTGCCAATGCAGTCGATATACCATGAATTTTCTCTGAATCGTAGGGAATTGTATAACCATCCGGCTTTACAATATAGTCCTCATGAGAGATGCAGGCACCATTTTTGTCATGCAGCTGCCATGCAATCTGAATACATCTAGGCCAATTATCAAAATCAGTAAGTGGAGCATTCCAGTTTCTGGGTAAACCAGTAGTCTCTGTATCAAAAATTAAGAACATTCGAAAATTTTATGGTTAAAAATAGCATTTTGAAAGAGTAAACTGAAAAGGATTTGTTATGAGTTATCAACTGAACGAGCAATTGAATTTAGGTGCTATTTTTAAATTTAAATTAGAATTGATAGTATATTTAACAAAATTTATAATTATCGAACAACTGTTTGATAAATTTGCCCAAACCCCCTCACAAAAGGCCATTGAAACGGCACTTTCTAGTAAATCTTGTACCCTAATAAAAGGAAATGTAGGCTCTGGCTTAAATTTTAGATTACTAGCAGCCTTTCATAAAATAGATCGGGATCTACTTTTAGTGATTGAAAATGCTGAGCAAGCGGCCTATTATTTCAATGACCTTCAGCTTTTTATGGATGATAATCAGGTCTACTACTTTCCAGCTAGCTACCGTGAAGCTTATCATCCTGAGACTACAAACAATGCCAATGTATTAAAGCGTACTGAAATCTTAAGGAAATTAAGTACTAAAAGTAAAAAGAAAATTATTGTTACATACCCCCAAGCAATATTTGAAAAAGTAATCTCTCAACACACACTTCAGAAAAAAACTTTAACTGTCAAACTGGGACAAAAAATCGGATTGGATTTAATTAATGAAACTCTTTTTGAATTCGGTTTTGAAAAGGTAAATTTTGTCTCCCAACCAGGGGAGTTTTCTGTTAGGGGGGGTATTATTGATGTGTTTTCATTTTCTCACCAACATCCATATCGCATTGAGTTTTTTGATCAAGAAATTGAAAGTCTAAGGAGTTTTGATGTTAATACACAACTCTCCATTAGCACCCTTTCAAGCATAAATCTCTTGCCTAACACCTCAAAAATATCATTTACTGAAAAAAGAAAATCAATTATAGAATCTCTCTCAAATGAATTCGCAATAGTAATTAACCAACTTGATCTTTGTTTGGTAAGACTAGAAGATTTATTTAAAAAAGCACAAAAAAAATTTGAAGAGCTCAAAACAACAGTCCAATACCCCCCAGAAACTTTATTTTTAACTCCTGAAAGCTTAGTGGAGGAGTTAAATAACAAATCTTTGTTACTTGTCAACAGCTCTGACAGAGTTGAATTCAATAAAAAAATAATTCTAAAACAAAGGCCACAGCCATCTATAAATAAGCAGTTTGATAGATTGGTTAAACTTTTAAACGACAACCATAAGTCTGGATTTGAAAATTTTATATTTTGCTCTAACGATTCGCAAAGAAAACGTATAAATGACATTTTTGAGGAAACTGAAGGTACCATACATTATAAGACAAAGGTATGTCCTATTTACAGAGGATTTGAAGATATAGAAGCAAAGGTTGCCTGTTTTACAGATCATCAAATTTTTGAACGCTATCATAAATTCAAAATCCTCTCTTCAGCTGCAAAAAAAGAAAAACTTACTCTTAAAGACTTGACTCGCCTGAATATTGGAGATTTTGTCACGCATATTGACCATGGTATTGGAAAATTTAGTGGATTAAAGAAAATTGACGTTGAAGGTGTTCAACAAGAAGCAATAAAACTGACCTATGGAGAAGGGGATATTCTTTACCTCAGTATTCATTCACTTCATAAAATTGCAAAATATAACGGAAAGGACGGCCATACTCCAAAACTTCATAAGCTAGGATCAAAGACTTGGAAATTATTAAAACAAAAAACTAAATCCAAAGTTAAAGCCATTGCTTTTGATCTCATTAAAATTTATGCAAAAAGAAAAAAGAAAATAGGTCACGCTTTTCCACCTGATAGTTATCTCCAGTTAGAGTTAGAGGCCTCCTTTATGTATGAAGATACCCCTGATCAAAGTAAGGCAACAGATGAAGTAAAAAGGGATATGGAGAATAGCAGACCAATGGATCGTTTAATTTGTGGAGATGTTGGTTTTGGAAAAACTGAAGTAGCAATTCGAGCTGCTTTTAAAGCTGCAGACGACAGCAAACAAGTAGCTGTTTTGGTACCAACCACCATATTAGCATTTCAACATCATAATACCTTCTGCAAAAGGTTACAGGAATTACCAGTTAAAGTTGATTATCTTAATAGATTCAGATCTGCAAAAGATCGAAAAAGAATTTTAGAGGAGCTAGAACAAGGTAAAATCGATATTTTGATTGGCACCCACCAGTTAGTCAATAAATCTGTCAAATTTAAAGACCTAGGGCTTTTAATTGTAGACGAGGAACAGAAATTTGGTGTTTCAGTGAAAGAAAAGTTAAGGGACATAAAAAACAATGTAGATGTTTTAACCCTAACTGCTACTCCAATCCCTAGGACGTTGCAATTCAGCTTAATGGCAGCGAGAGACTTATCCATAATTTCGACTGCTCCACCTAATCGCTATCCAATTAATAGTGACGTTGTAAGATACAGTGAGCCTCTTATTCAAGAAGGAATTCAATATGAATTGCAAAGAGGAGGGCAAGTTTTTTTCATCCATAATCGCGTTGAAAATATTCAGGAGGTGGCTGCTATGATACAAAGATTAATACCAGATGCTAGGGTTGCAATTGGTCATGGTCAAATGGAAGGTAATAAACTTGAAAAAACCTTAATCGGGTTCATGGAGGGGCAATATGATATATTAATTGCTACTACAATCATTGAAAACGGATTGGATGTTCCCAACGCTAATACTATTTTTATAAATAATGCCCAAGTCTTTGGACTGAGCGATCTACACCAAATGAGAGGAAGGGTGGGAAGAAGCAATAAAAAAGCTTTCTGTTACTTTATAACTCCTCCTCTAAGCCTATTAACATCTGATGCCCAAAAGAGAATTAAAGCAATCGAAGAGTTTTCAGAACTGGGAGTAGGTATTCATATTGCAATGAAAGATCTTGAAATTAGGGGTGCGGGGGACTTATTAGGTGGGGAACAGAGTGGTTTTATAAACGAAATAGGATTTGAAACGTATCAAAAAATTCTAGAGGAGGCAATTGAGGAATTGAAAGAGAACGAGTTTAAACCCTTATTTAATGAAAAAGAATCAGGTGAAAAAAAAGATTACATAAGAGAAGTTCAAATTGATACTGATATGGAACTTTTATTCCCTGACGAATATATTAGCGTTGTAAGCGAGCGTTTAGCCTTATATAACGAATTGAGTTCAATTAAAAATGAAAAAAAACTCGAGGCATTTAAAAAAAATATAGAAGATAGATTTGGTAAAATTCCCAACCAAGGATTAGAGTTACTCAATACAGTAAAAGTGAAATGGATTGCATCTCAATTAGGACTCAAAAGACTTATTATTAAAAATAAAAAATGTGTAGGCTACTTTTTATCTGACCAAGGAAGTGAATTTTTTCAATCTGAAGTATTTAATAAGGTTATATTAAACGTCCAGAATCATTCACAATTCTATAATATTAGAGAGAAAGAAACCCGAAATGGCACTCGATTACTTCTCACAGTAAATAAAATTAATTCCATTGAAGATCTTAAAAAAAGACTAGAGATGATTCTAGAATCAAATTGATTTCAAGTTTTTAATTACCTCAAATGCAACATTCACAGAATCTTCGTCCACCAAAATAGTAAACTCGTTAGAAGTGGAAATCACTTGGTTTATGTTTACACCTTCCCAAGAAAGTCGTTGAAATATAAAATAATAAATTCCAGGTATTTTTACGTTGTCTGTTGGTAATTTAACTGTAATAGCCGACAAATTATCTAACCTATCATAACAAATCTCTTTTATAAAAATTTCTTCCAATAAACTTGAAAGATTACTACTAACAACGATATTTGATTCTCCAACACCTCGTGATGATGTATAAAAAATATCTTTTTTCTCTTTAATTTCTGAAAGAAACTTTGCTTGCGCCAAAAGTAAAGAGTCACTGAGTTTAAAGCAATAATCTGTTAGAGAAGATCGAACAGTTATATCACCTAGATTACGCAGGACACCAACTATACGATAAGTGGAAAGAAATTCCTCATTGTCAGAAATTCTTTTAAGAGCCATAACAATAGCACCACTTCTAGCTGGCTTTCTGAGTCCTTTTTCAATTTCGGGTTGAATTTGACGAGCAAGTGAGGTGAGATTAATTATTCCTTGTGAAAGCGCCGAGGATAGATAAGGTTTCGTTTTTACATATTCAGAAACTTGAGAAGCAATTGTTTTCAAATTGTAAAGGTATTTAGATTTAATTATCAAAGTTAATTAAATAAAACAAATTGTTATTTTTATAACATTTATGTGGATAAAATCTATTCTTTTCTTGATTATTCTTTAAATACATTAAAGAGATTAATAATGAGTTAAAAAAATTACGGTTTTAAGTCTTATAATTTTAACCATAACAAAGAGTTTTCTTTTTTTTTGTACAATTTATTTCATTAAAAAAATAAATTCCATGCTGGGGAATAAAATCGTAGTTTTATCAAAAATTTAATTTCAAAAGTGCATAAACGCTATACCATTACTGCTGCTTTACCTTACGCAAATGGTCCTATTCACATTGGTCACCTTGCGGGAGTATACATCCCTGCTGATACTTACGCTAGGTATCTTAGGCTAAAAAATAGAGATGTAGCATTTATTTGTGGTAGTGACGAACATGGTGTTGCTATTGATATCAAAGCAAAAAATGAGGGAAAAACACCTAAACAAATCATTGATTATTATGATCAAATAATTCGCAAATCCTTTGATAATTTTGGTATCTCTTTTGATAATTATTCCAGAACTTCTAGTAAGATTCATCATGAAACAGCAAGTGAAATTTTTATAGAATTACATGAGAAGAAAAAATTTTCAATAAAAGAGACAGAGCAATTATTTGATCCAGAGGTAAAATCTTTCTTAGCTGATAGATTTGTAGTTGGTATTTGTCCAATTTGTAAAAATGACGAAGCTTACGGAGATCAATGTGAATCATGTGGTAGTTCTTTAAACGGGACTGATTTAATCAATCCAAAATCCAAATTATCTGGAAGCCAGCCCAAACTTAGAAAAACAAAACATTGGTTTTTACCCCTTGATAAATATGAGGGTTTTATTAAAGATTGGATTTTAAAAGGACATAAAAAAGATTGGAGGCCAAACGTATATGGTCAAGTCAAATCTTGGATTGATAATGGACTTCAAGCCCGAGCAGTAACTCGTGATCTAGACTGGGGAATTCCCGTTCCAGTTGATGGAGGAGAGGAAAAGGTCCTATATGTTTGGTTTGATGCGCCTATTGGCTACATATCATCGACAAAAGAATGGGCAAAGAAAAAAAATATTGACTGGAAACCTTATTGGCAATCTCACGATACAAAACTAGTTCATTTCATAGGAAAGGATAATATTGTTTTTCATTGTATTATATTTCCAATTATTCTAAAAAATTTGGGAAGTTATGTAATGCCGGAAAACGTTCCAGCTAATGAATTTTTAAACTTAGAAGGAAATAAAATTTCAACTTCAAAAAATTGGGCAGTATGGCTACATGAATATTTGGAGGATTTTCCAGGTAAACAGGATGTTTTACGTTATGTCTTAACTGCTAATGCCCCTGAAACAAAAGATAATGACTTCACATGGAAGGAATTTCAGACCAGAAATAATAGTGAACTAGTAGCTATTTTTGGAAATTTTGTTAACCGTGTAATGGTTTTGACCCATAAATATTATGAGGGAAAAGTTCCTATTTCAGGAAAGATAAATCAAATAGATCAAGAAGTTCTTAATTCAATTAAAATAACTACATCAAAACTGGAAAAAAAAATTGAACAATACCAATTTAGAGCTTATAGTCAAGGCTTGATGAATTTAGCCAGAATAGGAAATAAATACTTAGCGGATCAAGAACCTTGGAAGTTAGTCAAACAAGATCCAATTAGAGTTAAAACAATAATCAATACAGCATTACAAATTGCCGCTGCCTTAGCTGTTTTGAGTGAACCTCTGCTTCCTTTTACTTCTCAAAAAATGAAATCAATGCTAAATTTAAATGTTGGTTGGGATGAAGTGGCCAATTTTAAAAATCCGTTGCTTTTGAAAGGTAAGCTTTTAAAAAAACCTGAGCTACTTTTTACTAAAATAGAGGATGCTACTGTAAAAATGCAAATAGAGAAATTGAAAAATAATATTTTTTAAAATATTTTAAAATTGATTCCTATAGCTTTTGATCCTATTTACGTTCTCCCCCTTCCTAAGAACCATCGTTTTCCAATGGATAAATACGAATTGCTCCCAAAACAATTAATCCATGAGGGAACCTGTTTTCCTGAAGATTTTTTTTCACCATCTTCAATTGATGATGGTGCAGTTACTGCAATTCATCAAAAAGTTTATGTAGAACGTTTAAAAAAATTAGAACTTAATAAAGCAGAAATAAGAAAAATTGGGTTTCCAATTTCAAAACAACTGATTGAAAGAGAATTCATTATTGCTGGCGGTACTGTTTCTGGAGCATTAAAAGCAATAAATGAAGGAATAGCTTTTAATATTGCAGGTGGGACACATCATGCTTTTTCTTCTCATGGTGAGGCTTTTTGTTTATTAAACGACCAAGCTATCGCAGCACGATATTTATTGGATAAAAAAATAGTAAAAAAAGTATTAATTATTGATTTAGATGTTCACCAAGGTAATGGTACCGCTGAAATATTTCAAAATGATGACCGTGTATTTACTTTTTCAATACACGGGAAAAAAAATTACCCTTTCAAAAAAGAAAAAAGTGATTGGGATATTTCATTAGAGGATAAAACTGAAGATAAAATCTATTTAGCAATACTTGAAGAGGCTCTTCCAAAACTCTTCAACAAAGTTAAGCCTGATTTTATATTTTATCTCTCTGGGGTTGATGTTTTAGAATCTGATAGTTTAGGTCGTTTAGGCATGAGTATTGAAGGTTGTAAATCTCGTGATCAAATGGTACTAGAACATTGCCACAAGAAAAATGTTTCTGTTCAATGCAGTATGGGAGGGGGGTATTCTAAAGACATAAAAATAATTATAGAAGCACATGCCAATACATATCGAATTGCACAAAAAATATATTAGCGCCAGGTATTGCTTTTCATATTGAGAGTAGCAATTACAATATCTTTTCGGCTAATCTGACCTACTAGCTTCTTTTTTTCTATAACTGGGAAGCGTCTTCGAGAAGTTTTAAAAAAATTTGATGCAGCTTCGAAAATTGTCTTGGAAGCATCTATTGTATCGACATTGGTGGTCATAAAATTACTTACACTCTTATCCAGTATAGGCAAATTAAAGTAGCGGCTTTCTGAAACCTCTTTCATGCAATCGGCTTCAGATATGATACCTATCAAATCCCCTTTTTCATTAACGACTGGTCCACCGGAAATTCTGTATTTGATAAATTTCTTCATCACCTCATGGATGGTTTCCTCAGGTTTAAATACAATCAAATTCCTGCTCATAATATCCTCAACTAATAAAGTTTTGGTTTTGGCTTTAATGCTTTTTTCTCTAAAACCTTGAAAACTTTTAATAGGCATAAATATTAGAATCTTTTAATTAAATATAAGGTTTTTTTATTTCCTTCTTGATTTTTAAAAAAATTATGAATATCGTTGTCTTTTAAAAAAACTTCACTAATGGAAATTGGGATTTTGGGAGCCGGGTGGTTAGGTACAGTTTTAGCTAAAAAGGGAATTGAAAATAATCATAATGTTGTGGTTAGCTCTACAAATAAAAAAAAGATTAAAATATTGAAAAATAAAGGGTATAAAGCAAAAATGATTGTAGCCAATGAGAGAGGGGTTCAAGGGGATTTGAGTTTTTTCAAAGGGATTGAATTACTAATCATTACAATTCCTCCAAAGCTTGACAAAAACGGAAATATTAACTATGATTTAATAATCGATCAATTGATAAAAAAAATAGTTTTTTTTAGAATTAAAAAGGTCATCTATACAAGTAGTACATCAGTTTACGGATTTCAAAAAAAAACCATTAGTGAAAAAAGTGAAAAGTATCCATTATCTGATGCTGCTAAAAAGATTATAATATGTGAAAATAAGTTAATCGAAAATCCTTACTTCGAAACTTGTATTATCAGGTTAGGAGGGCTAATTGGTCCTGATAGACATCCTATTTTTAAGCTAAGTGGAAAAAAAAATATTCCAAATCCAAAGTCACCGATAAATCTTATTCACCAAAAAGATGCTGTAGGCATTACCCTTTATCTGTCGGAAAACTGGAATGGAAACGAAATTTTTAATGCAGTTACTCCGTTCCAACCAACAAGAAAGGAATATTATAAAAGTATTTCTAAAATTGCAAAAGTAGAGCCACCAAAGTTTGAAGTAAATGGGAAAATCCGTGGCAAAATTAGCTCCTCTAAACTATTAAAATTTACAAATTATAGGTTTAAAGTGGAAAACTTGTTAATATTAAATTAAACATGCAGAACACAATAGTTATCATAATTTTTAATTTGCATTAAAATAAAAAACTTTGAATCAACCAATTAAACTTATAGCTAAACTTGAGCAAATTTTGACTTATCTGAAAAAATCAAAGATAGAGTATTTAAAAGCATCCGATAGGTTCAATCTCCCTGAGGAAAAACGATTTTTTAACATGCAGTCAACTATAAGAAATAGATTTTTTCATGACATTACTTCAATTCTGAGATCATTCAATGTTGATTTAGATAATCTGGTAATTAATAGATTAAATTTTGAGCAAATTGTAGTATCAACTAATAAAAAAACTAATCAGAACCATTTACATAAATGCGTTGAACTCGACAGAAAATTAAATAATTTATATGACGAAGCGCTTGAAATTGATTCTGAAAACGAGATTTTAAAATATCAAAATGAGCGAATAGCAAAGGTAATTGATGAAAACATTCATTTATTGGAGAGTACTGGATTTATTTTAGAATCATGAATAATTATTAACCCTTTTGTAGAGTCTAAAGGAATTTGACGTTCCTCAATGAAACTGATCATCCGCTTCAAAAGTATATTGTATTCCAAATAAAGTTCGTCCAAAGATTTATTCAATTTTTTACTTTGATTATTGGATGCATAAAAGTGGCACTTGATTATTTTGGTCTGCACTACTTTTACTCTACTATAAACTGGGAGGCCATCGAAATTTTTCGGAAAAGGTGACTGAAGTAATTTTTTGGTAACCTTAAATAGTTCTGATAGAAAAATAATTACTCCTTTAGGGTTAAGTTTAGACAAATCCTCTATAGATTCTTTAAACTTAATAAAATCTGGCCACTGATCAATTTTATTTTCTGCAATAAATTCTTCAGAAAAATGAGTAAGTTTTACTGCATTTTTTGGGGTATCAATAGTCAAAGAATCCTTTACCTGATTTGAAATAGCTTGTTTTGACTCAATATTTTTTTTACATGAAGTAAAAAAAAATAATAATAAGATTATATTTTTTAAGTTTGACATATATCAAAAATAATGATTTACAGTCCTACTGTAGTGTGTTTTATTAATAATACACTAAAAAATATTATTTGTAAAAGGTACAAATGAAATGGATATGATCCATTTATTTTTATTTTACAAATACAATAAAAAAATTGTAGAAATAGAGCCACTAGTCCCCATCCCAAGTAATTTTGTAATGGAGCTTCTTTTTCGTCAAATACCCAGAAATCTAGTACAGGCGCTAAAGGCTCCATGAGCAAATCAAGAAAAATCATCAAAGCTACTGCAAGAATAATTCGTATTATTATGTTAGAATAAAACATTTGAGTAATTGCTCCTGTAATCAGTGTTAATACAGACCAGTTAACTCCTATCAAAAGAGGGACACCAAAAACTTTTGTGCCAAGTTGGTTTCCATATTGGTAATTTCCAAAAATCCACCCGTATTGAACACCTAAAATCTCCGTAATCATACCTACCAAGAAGCTTATAAAAATAATTAATAAAGCTTGCTTACTCCAATCAAAATTAATCAGTAATAAAGTAAAATTCAGAGTTAAGTTTAGTGGTGTAAAAGAAATAAACCAATTTGAATTTCCATATACAATTCCCAATATCCCACTGACGTGAAATAACCATATTAAAGAAATAGATATATTTTCAATGTTAATTCTAATATTTGATATTTGATGCATTCGGTATCAAATCAGTTGCAATCTTAGCAGAAAGTAAACAAAGAGGGATTCCTCCTCCAGGATGAACACTACCACCACAAAAATATAAATTTTTAATTTTGGAGTTAAAATTAGGATGTCTTAAAAAAGCTGACATTTTATTATTACTGGAGCTCCCGTAAAGTGCCCCCAAATTCGAGGATGTTTTTTTAGCTATCATTGGTGGAGTCATTACAGCTTCTTCTTCAATCATTGTCTCCAGATTAACTTTTAGTATCTTATTTAACTTTTCAATAGTTTTTTTTCTGAGTCTATTTTTAATTGATTCCCAATCTTGTCCTTCATCCGGAGGTGTATTAATCATAACAAACCAATTTTCACAACCCTCGGGTGCATCTTTAGCCACATCCTTTGAAGTAATGTTAACGTAAACTGTGAAGTCGTCCGATACGGTTTTTTTATTAAAAATAAAATCAAATTCTGATTTGTAATTTTCAGAGAAAAAAATATTATGTAAATCCAACTTGTCAAATTTATTTTTAATCCCCCAATAAAATATTACAGCAGAACTAGAATATTCCTGATTTTTTATACTTTTTGGAGCTTTTTGATTCTTTAATAGTTTTTCGTAGGTTGTAAAAATATCTGAGTTAGAAAAAATCAAATCGAAACTATACTTATCTCTATCTGTATATAATCCAATCGCTTTACCCTTTTCAACAATAATTTCTTTAACCCTTTGGTTCATTTTAAAAGTGACTCCTTTCTTTCTGGCAAATTCAAAAAGAGACAACGTAATCTGGTTCATGCCTTCAATCGGAATGAAAGTACCAAACTCTTGTTCGAGATGCTGAATGACAGACATAATTCCTGGAGTCCTAAATGGAGAGGAGCCATTGTAAGTTGCAAAGCGGTCATAAATTTGGATAAGATGAGGCTCATTCAACTGATTTTTATTAATAAAATGTAAATTCTGATTTAGTTCAAGTAATCTAAGTTTTGAAATTGCTTTTAAAGTTTTAGTATTAAAAAAAGTTCCAAATTTGTGAAGAGAACGTTCTAAAAAAATTGGAGCAGTTAGCTCATATTTTTTCTTTGCGCGTTTCAGGTATATATCTAATGGCTCTGAACTGATACCTAATTTATTCTCAATCTCATTAAAAAAAAGATTTTTATCTCCATATACGTCTAGCTGTATATTATCTTCCCAAAAATACTTACATGAAATTTTTTTCTTTTTATAGTTGAAATAATCTCTGGGATTTTCTTGAAAGATTTGAAATAATTCGTCAACTAATTTGGGCATAGTGAACAATGAGGGCCCAGCGTCAAATCTGTATTTTCCTACATTGAAAGAAGAAAGTTTACCACCAGGATAGTCATTAGTTTCGAAGACAGTTACTTTATATCCCTTATTAATCAACCTTAAGGCTGCAGCTAAAGCACCTATACCAGCCCCAATAACACCAACCCTTTTCACACAACCAAACTATTGTTTTGTTTACATATTTAGAAGTTTAGAGAATATTTAATTGTTATACCTTAATAGATAATTATTATATAACTTATTTACCAATAAAACCTGTGTCCGATATAACCTGAAATCTTGCAAAAAGGTCTTCGCTGTACCATTTTTGTTTTCTTGTTTTTTCTATAATTCTAAGATGGGTCTTATTTGAATAAGCAAATTTATTTACTGATTCTATACTTTCCCAGATGCTTAAAGTAGCTTGCTGGATAAAAGGCCATTCGCCAATTCCCTTAAAATATATTACACCTTCTGCACTTTCAATTGCCGAGCTAGCGGAAGGGACAGATTTCCAAAAAGAAATCAGTTTTGATATTCTTAAAGTAGCTCGAGTAATAACCGCTATAGGGATGTTTTTGGATATTTTGTTTAACTTTTGATATTGAAAGGGATTTTGACCTCCCCAAAAACCATGACTCATAATTGAAATCATTTTAATTGTTCTTGATAAGTCTGATTTATTTTCATAAAGATTAATTTGATCATTATTATTAAAAAAATTCTCCGCTGCAATTTCAGATTCCCAAACTCCTAAAAAAGCATATGTACTAAAGTCAGGAATTAGACTAAACCCATTTCCCCCTCCTGTTCCCATTAATTTAAAAAAACGAAGCCCCTCAATTTTTTTCATTTTTCTTGGTAATAAAGCCATTTGAGAAAAGGCCCAGAATTTATTTTCATGAAATTTAAAAAAAGTAATTGTAGTCAAACCCGCCATCTTCAGCATTAGTATTAAGTATTGTAAAATTAAAAATAAATAGATTAAATTTTTAGGAAATAAAAGGAAATAAAAAAACGCCTTTGCTAGGATTTTAGAATTTTAATCTAGGAGAAATAAGTTGCAAAGGCGTTATTAAACCAAATTGAATTTAAACTGTTTAAAGATATGCAAAAAAAAGTTAACAAAAAAAGTTAAACAAAATAATTTTAAAAATCTTTTCATGATCAGTTTTCGGTTTTTTAAAATGGTTATATTTGGCAAAATAAATTTATGTCTCCATCATTTGTAGCTTTTGTTGTCATAATTTCCACCTTGGGTGTGTTGATCGGTATTTTTATTGATATTTCAAAAAAATAAACTATTGAAGTCCTTTTCCAAATTTGATAGATTCATCTATCTACTAATTATTGTTAACGTGATTGCGATGATCTTAGAGTCTCACAAATCTATTAATAATTTATATGGTAAATGGTTATCAATTTTTGAAGCAGTTTCTATTTACATCTTTTCATTTGAATATATCTATAGAGTTTATAAAGCATATAAAGAAGGAAGTTCAAATGGAGCTTCAAAATATATTTTCAGTTTTTTTGGTTTAATTGATTTAATATCTATTTTGCCATTTTTCCTTAATCAATTCATAAAAATAGATGGACGTTTCCTAAGGATTTTAAGACTATTTAGATTGACAAGAATATTTAAATTAGGAAGAAGTAGTGCCTCTTTAAAATTATTTATCAAAGCTCTAACAGCCGTTAAAAGCGAATTGAAGTTTACCTTCTTTTTGTCAGTTCTCACTATTTTATTTTCTGCTTCAGCAATATACTATTTGGAACATGAGGCTCAACCAGAAAAATTTTCAAGTATTACAGAGTCTATTTGGTGGGCGACGGTCTCACTTGCCACTGTTGGATATGGTGATGTTTACCCAGTTACTGTAGGTGGAAAAATATTTGCTTCAATTATTTCATTAATTGGTATTGGTATTGTTGCTATTCCAACGGGAATTATTAGTGCTTCTTTTGTCGAAGAAATTCACTCTATCAGAAGGGGCAAGAAGAAATAAATTGTTCATTTTGTAATTAAGATCTTTTAAAACTTAAATCCTTAATAAAATGAATTAGTTAATTGATACTTTTGTAAGTAATGAAAAAGAAAATTACTATTATTGGTTCTGGTTTCTCATCATTATCTGCTGCCTGCTACCTTGCAAAATCTGGTCACCAAGTTGATATATTCGAAAAAAACGACGCTCCAGGTGGTAGAGCAAGGCAACTAAAAAAAAATGGATTTGTATTTGATATAGGCCCCTCATGGTATTGGATGCCAGATGTTTTTGAAAAATTTTTTAATGATTTTGGAAAATCTGTAAGTGATTACTATCAGTTAGAAAGACTTGATCCAGGCTACCAAGTATATTTTGGAAAAGATGATTTTATTAAGATTGGTGATAACTTAGATAAAATATACAATGTATTTGAAGGGGTTGAGATGGGTAGTTCTAAAAAACTCAAAAAATTTATTCGAAAAGCAGCTGAAAATTACAAAATAGCAATTAAAGATCTTGTTTATCGACCAGGGCTATCACCACTTGAACTTATTACTCCAGTAACTTTAAAAAAAATAGGCTCATTTTTTTCCAATGTGAAGAAAGAAGTTACCAAAGATTTTAAAGACCCCAAGCTAACTCAAATTCTCCAATTTCCCGTTTTATTCCTTGGAGCAAAACCTGCTGATACTCCAGCATTTTATAGTTTTATGAATTTCGCAGATTTTGGTTTGGGAACCTGGCATCCGAAAAATGGAATGTATAGTATCGTGAAAGGAATGGTCAAACTAGCTGAGAGCCAAGGAGTGAAAATTCATCTAAATTCACCTGTTGATGAAATTTTACTTGAAAAAAATAAAGCCATTGGAATTAAAATTAAAAATAAAATAATTTTATCTGACATCATTTTAAGTGGAGCAGATTATCAACATACTGAAACTTTGATTTCTCCCAATTACCGTTCATATAGTGAAGCATATTGGGATAAAAAAGTTTTTGCTCCTTCTTCATTACTTTTTTACGTTGGCATAAACAAAAAAGTTAAAAATGTATCTCATCATACATTATTTTTTGATGTTAATTTTGATATGCATGCAAGTGCAATTTATGATAATGCTAAATGGCCAGATGAGCCGCTTTTTTACGCAAATTTTCCCTCTATTTCCGATCCAAATATGGCTCCAGAGGGAAAAGAAGCATGTTTTATTTTAATACCTATTGCCCCAGGACTAGAAGATACTGAATCTATTAGACAAAAATACTTTGAAATTATTTTAAATCGACTTGAAAAATTGACTGGTCAGCAATTAAGGGATAGCATTCTCTTTAAAGAATCATTCTGTGTAAATGACTTTATCTCCGTTTATAATTCTTATAAGGGCAATGCATATGGTATGGCTAATACGTTATTTCAGACTGCATTTCTCCGTCCTAAACTAAAAAGCAAAAAGGTAAAAAACTTATTTTTTTCAGGGCAACTTACAGTTCCGGGGCCAGGAGTACCACCCGCGCTTATCTCAGGTAAATTAGTTGCTGGACTAATTGAGAAGAATTAGAACCACCACCATATAATTGTAAATTCATCATCCTTAACTTTAATTACAGAGTCAAGTTTTTTAATACTTTTAGTCAATGTAATATCATAATCAGCTAATTGCTCAGAAATTTGAGTCCATAATCCTAGTCTTTTAAATAGGTTGTATTTTAGATATTTATCTTTTTGAATGTATTTTCTATTTTTTATGAAAAAGTCCATCTCGTATAAATCAATAAAATCAAGATCAAAAATCCATTTATTAGCAATTCTACCCTCAAACTGATCAACATATACTTGTTCTTCGCGGTCTGTATTAAGCATTAAGTATTTCAGGTCAGTACCATCATAAATATTGTTGACCACTCTTCCTATTTCAGATCCTAAAAACCTAAATGTACCATCTAATTTTATTGCCTCATAAACTACTCTAGGTGGATTAAATGGATTATAATTATTATAAAATGAAAGTGGTGAGTAAGCCTCACCATCAGCATCATCTATCCAAACGTAAACACTATCTCTTCTTTGCTCCCACTCATCGTAAAGCTTTTGATAAAGTATCCTTATCCACTTATTCTCTTCAATATAATCTTGGGTGTAAGTCTTAATATCGTTCATCTCATCTCTTAAATTGACTAGGTTATCAATATTTGACTCTCTATCTCCGAAAGCCGCTCCCTGGTTCTCAACACTAAAGGATACTAATACACCAAAAAACACAATCAAAAAATCAACAAAACCCTTTTTTATCCTGTCATAAAAGTCCTGATAAGAAAAACGATCACCAAGAGTAATAACTCGGAGAAACCAATTTAACCTCTCTTTTTTTATACCTTTTTCTTCGTTATTTATATCCTTATTCATTTTATAAATTTAATCATATATATATAAACATTCAGTTTATAATTAAAATGATTCAAATACTGACTTTTTAAATTTCATTTTTGAATTAAATATTTCATTTATAAGCTCAAATAATATTTTTTCAAAGTTTTTCAATTTTTTTTCACAAAGAGAGTGACTGTCGTGGGTTTTTATTTCAAAAGGCATAAAATATTCAGGAAGGTTTCTAAATGAAATAATCCCTGCGTATGATTTATCATATTGAGAAATCTCATAAGAATGGAAATAAGAATAAATTAGAATTTGGAATAAATAGCTAAAACTTGAATTCTCTCTTAAATGGTTCCAATCATTTAGTCTGAGTTGTTGAGGGTGTACTTCTGCAGTTTTATAATCTATAATTCTCAAATTACCGTTAAACTCGTCCATACGATCTACTACTCCAACAATCTTGATTGGGAAATTAAGTCCAGGTATATTTATACTCTGTTCAAAAGATTTTTCGATCGCCAGTATTTTAATCTTATCACCATTAATTATTAAAGCCTCCTCAATAGCTAAAAAATCAAATATGGACTTTTTAATAACTTCAAAAATAATATAGTTTCGACCTGATTTTTTGTTATCTCCATGGAAAATATTTTGGTACTCTTTTTCCATCAAAGGAGGAAACTTTTTTCGCATGTCATTATAATCAGAAGGTTTTAAAAACTTATTTTGGTATGGTTTATATAAAGCTTCTAAAACTTTATGAACTAAGTTCCCTTTGTCCATATTGTTGATGGTGACCTCAAGTTTTTGATTTTCTCTAACCCCCAATACTTTTTGATGATAAAAACCTAAAGGATCTTTCATAAATAGGGATAGTGAAGATGGAGAAAACCCTTTTTGAGCAATTATTTTCAAACGATCCATAATTAAATCTGTTTTCTCAACTTGAGAGAGAGAGGATTTAGCTCGACCGTGATCCATTACAAGCTGCTTCTCTATAAAACTATGATTTGGGAGCTTATTATATTTTAATTGATAAATAAAACGACTCTTTTCTGCGGTATTTAGTCCTTCGCTTTCTGTATTGTAGAGTAGAAAAACTCTTTTAGACCTTTGTAATAATCGGTAAAAGTGATAGGTATAAATTGCGTCATTTTCTAGAAATGTTGGAATATCAAATTTTTTCTTTAAGTCAAAAGGTAAAAAAGATTGATACTTTTTCCCTGACGGTAATATACCCTCGTTAACATTGGTAATAATTACATTTTCAAAATCTAGTAATCTTGTTTCTAGTAAGCCCATGAACTGAATCCCTTCCAGAGGCTCGCCAAAGAAATCTATTCTTTCTTCTTTGATTACCTCGTGCATTAATAGCAAAAGCGTAGGAAGCGACTTAATTGACTCATGCTTTTGGTGCATTGAAGCCATTTGATTGAAAATTTCCATAAAACGATGAAAATAATAACGATCTAAATAAGCTTGTTTAGCGTTAGATTCATCTAAAAACAAGATAAAAGCTTTACTTATTAGTACACATCGGTTGAGGAAATCAGCTATGTCATATGATTTGTTGAAAAATAAAGAATTTAGCGAATCTTTACCGTTAGAGTCTAAAAGATAATTAGATGGAAATCGATAAAGATTCTTTTTTTCTAATTCTTTTAATTTCGACTTTGGATTAAAACCATGGAATTCAAATAAATCCATACACCAAGGAGTTGTAAAAAATATTTTGAGATCATTATAAAAAAAATAATTTTCAGATGCATTTATATGAAGTTTTAAAAAAGCCTGAAAAAAAGTAGCTGTTGAAGTTTCTGTGATTGGGTAACCCATGGTTACATTCCAATCCAATAATTTGTCATCTATGGCTGATAAAGTTGGGATAAGTAAAGCTTCATTCCCCAAAATAACAGCAGTTTTTTCATTTGGAAAATTTACAGATAATTCGGTCGCTAAATGACCAGCATATTTTGACTGTGCAATATTCCTACCAACACCTATTACTTCAATCTCCTTAGGCTTTTCGAAGTTCTCCTTGAACTTCACTAAAGAACCTCTCAAGGGTTTCCAGTCTCGATAATATTTACGTATAAATCTTCCAGCTGAATGCCCCTGATCCTCATAAAAAAATTGATCTATATCCCAAATAACATTCCCTCGGTGAGTTGTCAAAAACTCCTGAATGATATTTTCCTCGGCCTTATTAAGGGCATTAAATCCGACAAAATAATGGTGCTTGTCGTTGTTTTGGAGGTAGAGCTCTAAATTGTTAACTGCTTCACGAAAGAGCATTCCTAAAGTACCTTTTTGACTTTTTATTAATGACTCTTTTAATCCCCCATATAGTTCAGGCATTTGTCTCCAAAATTCGATTTGATTTTTTATCAAAGAATTTGAATCATCTCTTTTAGCCCATTGCTGTAATTCCTGAATAGAAAACTGAAAATCAAAAAAAAGTTTTGGATCTACCAGATTTGAATCCATCTGGTTAAAATCTGATAAAATCATTTTTGACCATCCTAAGAATTGATCGAATGTGTCTCGACTTTTTTCAGTTGTCTTATTCTTGTAGACCAAATAAAAACTGTAAATAAGTTCAACTGGCAAGGATTTTTTTAATCCAGAAATTTCCTCTATAAATCCCTCTATACTTATAATTTCAGGAGCAAAGGCGGGACGGTCTATTTGATAAGAAAGTGCTTCTTTTAAAAACAAAGTAGCTCTTCTACTAGGCACAACTATCTTCATCTCTTCAAAAGAACGGTCTGAAATAATAATTTCTTTAGCTACTTCATCTAAAAAAGTATTCATCTTAATTAAGCCTTTTTTTATGGATTAATGAACTTGTTTGACCAAAATTTTTTTATCGATATAAACCAAAAATTTTTTGCATTTTTCTTCGGTCATCTCATGAATAATTTCACTGTACCGACTTATTTGAAATTCATGTTTAGTACTATATTTACCTGTCTTATAATCAATTATAGCCCAGTGGGAGTCAGTTTTTACAACTCGATCAGGACGGATAAAGGACATTTCGGGAACCAGAATATCTTGTTCGTTATATATTTTAAAATTTTTATTAAAATAAATTTTAAGCTTAGGGTGATTAACCACGGCTAATAAAAGTTTTGTATAATGTGCTGTTTCTGATTGCCTTATTACTCCTAACTCCAAAGCATTTTCAATTACCAAATTCACATCTTCTTCATGATTAACTTCACCTATTAAATCATGAATTAATATTCCATCTTGGCGAGGGTCATCCACTTCATTATGATGCCTATATGAAAATTGTGTTCTAAGTCTATTTTGCCAACTTGAGTCCATTTTAAATTTTAGTTGGATTTTATCAACAGCAAAACTTTTTGTCTGACCTTTTCCTTTCTCAGGTCTTCCCCATTGAAAAGTTTCCCCTTCAGAAGGCTCGAAACCAAGACTCCTAACAAAATTATTTAGTATTGTTGCATAACTTTTATCAGTCGAAAGTTTGACTTTTTCATAATGAGTAATAATAAATACTTGAGCAATTGCTCGAGTAAGTGCAACATAAAGAGTGTTAAGTGTATCCATTGTTTCCTCATCTATTTTTTTATTATAAAAATCCTCACCCTTTTTACCTAAATATTTTAACCTGTTTGAAAAATTAATCCTTGCCCATTCGAAAGTGCTATCAATGCTTTCAGAAATAGGGTACCAAACTTTTTGGTTCCCTAGCTTGGATAATTTATCCGTGGCAAATGGAATAATAACAATAGGGAATTCCAATCCTTTTGCTTTATGAATGGTCATAATTTTTACAGCATCAATACCCTCAGTCATAACAACCCTTTCATGCTTGCCCTTTTTTTCCCAGTAGTTGAGATAACTTACAAAATCAGAGGTGTTGTTAGTTTTGAATTCAAAAACATTTTCAAGAAAAGCACCCAAATGCGCATTTAATTGTCCAACAAGTCCAAATTTAGAAATGGCATACTCCATGGCATCGTAAATAGATTTTTTTGAAAAATGATTAAAATCAAATGAACAATTAAATTCACTGTTAAGTTTTTTTTGAAAAATCAAAAATGGATTAAATATTAGCTCATTTAGTATGACATCATAATTTTTATCTTTTTCATTTTCTATGCACAGGAATGCAATTACATTCTTCCTTTCCTCATAGTTCTCTGGGGACAACACCAATCTCATTAAGGAAATTAAAAAATTTATATGCATTGAACTTTTTAGGGATAGAGATTCGGAGGAAATAAAAGGTATATCATTTTCTCGCAATGTTTCGGCAATCATAGCTGCCTGATCTCTCTTTCTTACCAATACTACCATATCTCTCCACGAAAAATTAGATGCTTTTGCCTCATATATGTAGGCAAGTGTTTGAGACTGATTAAGTGAAATAGCTTTCTCCTTTGTTCTTGTTTTTTCAATAAACTTTATAGTTACTCGACCACCTTCTTTTTTATTAAATCCCTGCTGGGCATCCTTACCAAACATCTGTCTAAGTTCAGGACTATCTATTTGTAAACTTATAAAAGCAAAAAACTGATTATTGAAGTCAACTATATTCTTCTTGCTTCTATAGTTTTTTGGGAGAACTGTAATTAGAGGTTTAATCTGAAAAGGGCTTTCTTTACTTAATAATCTCAAAAACTGACTATTATCACCACCTCTCCAACGATAAATAGCTTGTTTTGGATCTCCTACTAACAATAATGATCCTGTCTCTTTGTCTTCTTGCTCGCTCTCTAAAGCAGTGGAAATAAGAGGAATTAAATTTTTCCATTGCAAAAAAGATGTATCTTGAAATTCATCAATAAAAAAATGTCGGTACTTCTCACCTAAACGCTCATATATGTATGGAGCATCTAATGTTGAAATTTCATTATCTATAATTTCATTAAATCTACTTAAAAGAATACGGTTATATGGTATCTGAAGTGCAGCTAATACTCTTTCCATTTCACCAATTAGGGTTAAAGGGGTCCACTGATTCAAAATGTTTTTCAAAACTAAAAGCATTCCTACTTTTATCTTGGCTATTTTGAAATGATTGAAAAGTTCAGGAAGTATTGAATCTATAATTTGCTTTTTTTCTTTAGATAGTGACTTGTTGTAAATATTTAAAGACTGCTCGAAATTTTCTGCTAATTTATTATCATAAAGCCGATCTAACTGTCCGTTAGCAATTTTATCAAAATGACTAAAAATAGCTTTTCTTGTAAAATCGTCTTTAGTCAATCCATTATCAGAAATTAATTTTAAGGCTGCTCTACCTATTTTCATTAGCTGCTTGAAAGTTTCCTTATATTTATATTTAAATTTTACTTTTTGAGTTTTAAAATCAAATGAAGTTTTGTTTTTAAGACTTAAAATAGGGTTACGATCATTTTCGTTGATTAAATGTTTAGAGAAATCAAATAAATCGATTGCTATGTTCCAACTCTTAAGTTCCGCAGTTTTACTCAAACTAAAATCTACCAACACTTTGGTTAATTTTTGATCAATTCCAGCTTTATCAATTATGGCCTCTGTCATTTCCTCCAACAATTGATCTGAATCTAAGGTCACCTCAAAACTTGCTGGAATTTTTAAATCCTTGGCAAATGTTCTAATAACTTTATGAGTGAAACTATCTAAAGTAATTACTTCAAAAGCCGCATATTCGTGAAGTATTTTTTTTAAAACCCTATTAGCTTTTTGTTTGATAAAAGATTCTTTAACATCTAGATCTAATACTAAACTGATTCGATAGTTTTTTATTTCCTCTTTATTACTCTCACATGACAATAGATATAAGCTTCTCAAAATCCTTTCTTTCATCTCATTTACTGCTTTATTTGTAAATGTTAGCGCAAGCATCTTTCTAAAACTATCTGAATCATTTGATGAAAGCAGTTTCTTTAAATAGGCATATACCAAAGAATATGTTTTACCTGATCCAGCTGCAGCATTAATTATATGAAAAGGACTTGATTTCACTATCTAGATTTATTTATTAAATTTAGAAGATTTGATTTTTAGCATTACTAATTAAACAAAAGAAATTTTACTTTTGTAATAAATTAAAAAAATTATGTCTTTTGAACTACCACAATTACCCTATGCTTATGATGATTTAGATCCACACATTGACGCAAAAACAATGGAAATTCACCATGGAAAACACCATGGTGGGTATACTTCAAAATTAAATGCGGCACTTGAAGGTTTGGAAATCGCTAACGACTCAATAGAAAATATTCTAAAAAAAATGGATATGAATAATAGTGCGCTCAGAAACAATGGTGGAGGATATTTTAACCATTGTTTGTTTTGGGAAACAATGTCTCCAAATGGAGGTGGAAATCCCAGCGGCTCATTAAAAAATGCTATTGACAGTTCATTTGGATCATTTGATTCCTTTAAAGAAGCTTTTTCAAATGCTGCCGCTACCAAGTTTGGATCAGGTTGGGCATGGCTTTGTGTACATAAAGGAGGGCAACTAGAGGTCTGCTCTTCGGCTAACCAAGACAATCCACTAATGCCAGGTATAGGTTGTGGAGGCACACCTATTTTAGGAATTGATGTTTGGGAACATGCTTACTACCTGAGGTATCAAAATAGGAGGCCAGATTATATTTTAGCTTTTTTTAATTTGATAAATTGGGAGAAGGTAAGAGAATTATTTGATCAAAATAGCTAGATATAAATCCTAGTCTTCAAGTTGAATGAATTAAAAAGGGAGGATAAATCCTCCCTTTTTGCCCCAAATCTTACCATGAACTTAACCTACTTATGTTCTGGTATTTGTAAAAGTAAATATTAATGTTTAAATACCAAAAGAAAGTTAAAAATACTTTATCAAAAAAATCGTTTTAAAAAAATCAAAATAGAATCTGTATAAGTTTTTTGAAAAGGTCAAATCAATTGAAGTATAATTTTTAATATGCTCTTACAGATTTTCCCTCATAATAATTCATAAAAGCCCTATTAACGACTCGATTTCCACCCGGGGTGGGGTAATCTCCTGAAAAATACCAGTCTCCTAAATTATCTGGGCAAGCCTGATGTAAACTCTCAATTGTTTGAAAAATTATATCAACATCAGATTTAATTTTTTCACCTTTGAGCATGGATGCAATCATAGTCGATATCTGATTATCAGTAAATGGTTCATAAAGTGCTTTCACATGATTTTCGACTTTATCTAATGGAAAAGAAAGACTTTTTATACATTTCTCATAAATTTGATCTAAAGTTTGCTCAAGTGTTCCCATTTCTTCATGCAATTTTATTGTAGCCCTGAAAGCAATAAAATTTTGAATCTTTGCCATATCAATGCCATAACAATCAGGATATCTAATTTGAGGAGCGCTCGATACTACAATAATTTTTTTGGGGTTTAGCCGATCAAGCATTTTTAAAATACTTTTCTCTAATGTAGTTCCTCTAACAATACTATCATCAATAATTACTAGGTTATCAGAGGGCTTTATTACTCCATAAGTAATATCATAAACATGGGCTACAAGATCATTCCTACTTGCATCCTCAGTTATAAAAGTTCTTAATTTCGCGTCTTTAATTGCAATTTTTTCAATTCTAGGTCTAAGAGATAAAATTTTTTTTAAAATTCCATTTTTTATATTATCCTTATTTTCGAGAGCTTCCGACATAGACCTGACGATATCATCCTGTACTGCACCAAGTAAGCCATAAAATGATGTCTCAGCAGTGTTAGGTATAAAAGAAAATACTGTATTCTTCAGATCGTTTGATATAGCTTTTTGAACTTGTGGGAATAATAACCTACCTAATTTTTTTCTTTCTTTATATATTGATGCGTCTCCACCTCTTGAAAAATAAATTCGCTCAAAAGAACATGATTTACGTTCGAGTGGATCTTGAATTTTTGTAATACTCATAGCACCACTTTTTTTTGTCAGAAGTGCATAACCAGGGGGGATTTCTTTAACATCTCCAACAGAAACATCAAAAACAGTTTGAATTGCAGGTCGTTCTGATGCAACTACTAATAGTTCTTCATTTTCATAATAAAATGCAGGTCTAATCCCTGCAGGATCTCTAATAACAAAAGAATCACCATGTCCTAACATACCAGCAATAGCATAACCACCATCCCATTTTTTTGAAGCTTTTCTCAATACCTTTTTCATATTTAACCGTTCGGCAATCTTTGGGGAAGCATCAGCTTTACTATAACCCTCTTTTCTCAGTGTCTTATATATTTTAGCCACGGCATCGTCTAAAAAATGTCCAATCTTTTCCATAACGGTAATAGTATCTGCCATCTCTTTTGGATGCTGCCCCAATTCAACTAAAGTATTAAAAAGCTCATTTACATTGGTAAGATTAAAATTTCCAGCGACAATTAAATTTCGGTGCATCCAATTATTTTGCCTTAAAAAAGGATGAACACTTTCAATACTGTTTTTTCCAAAAGTTCCATACCTGACGTGGCCTAAAAGTATTTCACCGGCAAAAGGAACCTGTTGTTTAAATAAATTTGGATTTTCTAATAAATCAGGATAGTCTTTTTTTGCTTGTGAAACTCTTTTATTAATTTTTTTAAAAATATCTTGAATAGGCTGTTGACCATTAGAGCGAACTCTACTAATGTAACGCTCACCAGGTTTAACATTTAACTTTATACATCCTAATCCAGCACCATCCTGGCCGCGGTTGTGTTGCTTCTCCATCATCAGGTACATCTTATTAATTGCAAACATTAAGGTGCCGTATTTATCTTTAAAATGAGCTAAGTCTTTTTTAAGATGAATCATTGCAATCCCACATTCATGCTTAATTGCATCACTCATAAATTATTGATTATGTATTTTTTGTTAAAACTCAATTTCAAAGTTAGTCAATTCTTTAAAGGCTTTTAGACGGTTAAACATACTTAAAGAAGAATATTTAACTAAACTCTCTGTTCCAAATTTTTCAACGGTAAATGAAGCCATTGCAGAGCCATAGATTACAGCAGATTTCATGTTTTTAAAAGAAAAATCTAAATTCTGAGTAAGATATCCAGCAAAGCCACCTGCAAAACTATCTCCTGCACCAGTGGGATCAAAAACTTCATCTATTGGAAGCGCTGGGGCACAAAAAACATGATCTTCATGAAAAAGTAATGCTCCATGTTCACCTTTTTTAATAATGACATATCTCGGTCCTAATTCAAGAATTACCCTAGCTGCTTTGACCAATGAATACTCACCAGTCAATTGACGTGCCTCCTCATCATTAACAGAAATTACATCAACCTTAGCTATAACTTCATCCAATTGATTACGAAAGTTATCCATCCAAAAGTTCATCGTATCCAATATAATCAACTTTGGCTTATTCTTTATTTGCTCAATTGCTTTAATTTGCACTTCAGGAGACAAGTTACCTAACATCAATATATCTGGAGATCTGAGATTTTCAGGAATAATTGGATTAAAATTTTCTAAAACATTCAATCGCGTTTCCATTGTAGATCTTGTATTCAGGTCTTTTTTGTACTTTCCCCTCCAAAAAAAAGTTTCCCCTCCTTTCACTATTTCCACTCCAGAAATATCTATTTTCTTGCTTTTAAGTAAATTAAGATGTCTTTCCTCAAAATCTTCACCAACAACAGAAATTAAAGCGCAATCCAATGCAAATTGAGAGGCCGACAATCCAATATAAGTAGCTGCACCTCCAAGTATTTTTTTCTCTCTTCCGAAAGGGGTCTCAATATCATCGTAGGCCATAGTACCTACTATCAATAATTTATTATTCATTCAACAAATTTACTAAACTTCTTAGGGGTTAGAAACGTTTTAATTAAACATTTCTATCTATTTTTTTGGATTCAAGGCTTGGAAATCCCTTTCTCTATTTTCTCATAATACAAGTCAATTTTTTTATTTTTTCTTTTTGCCGCATTTAAAGCTAATTGGTCACATCTTTCGTTTTGGGGGTGCTTGTTATGACCCTTTATCCATTTAAAGCTTACATTGTGTTTTCGATGCATTAACAGATATCGTTTCCACAAATCTGAGTTTTTCTTTCCCTTAAATTGTTTTTTTTCCCAACTAAATACCCATTTTTTATCGACAGATTCCACAACATATTTTGAGTCTGAAAAAACCATTATATCCATAGGTTCGAATTTTAATGATTCTAAAGCTATAATAATAGCTAACAGCTCCATGCGATTATTAGTGGTCATTTGATATCCCTCTGAGAATTCCTTTATATACTTTTTATTAACCCATTCCATTATAATACCATATCCACCAGGCCCTGGGTTGCCAATTGCAGAGCCATCCGTATAAATATTTACTCTGTTTGACATACTTTAAGAAAAAAGTAATTGATCGATAATCTTAGGATAATGAGCATACTCAAGCTTATGAACTTTATTTGCAATATCCTCTACTGTATCATTATCCTGAATAGGGACAGATGCTTGAAAAATAATTGTTCCTTGATCGAAAAATTCATTTACAAAGTGGATTGTAATTCCTGTTTTATCCTCGCTAGAATCTTTAACACTTTGGTGAACCCTATTACCATACATGCCTTTACCTCCAAATTTTGGAAGTAAAGACGGATGAATATTGATTATTTTTTTTGGAAAAGCATTTACAAAATTAGCTGGTATTTTGAGTAAAAAACCTGCTAAAATTATTAAATCTGGATTAATAGATATAATTTTTTGTAACAGGGATTTATTTTCTAATTCATGCTTTGAAAAGACCATTAATGGCTTTTTCATTTTTTTCACACGTTTTATAACTCCGGAATTTGGATTATTGGTAAGTGTAAGGGCAACCTCAACTTTATCATTACCATTAAAATATTTGATAATATTAGCAACATTAGTACCTGAACCAGAGGCGAAAAAAATAATTCTTTTAACAGTTTTATTTTGCATCTTACTCACGTACTTAGCTTAAATAAAGAGTTTAGATTTTTTATTTAACAATTAACTTTACAAAGAAAAGTTATAATTTTTATCCTAAATAGCGATTTGATGCAAAGTTTTATATTTTTGTCCACAGTAATTTTAAATTAACTTTCATTATGTCTGACATTTCATCAAGAGTAAAAGCAATAATTGTTGACAAACTAGGTGTTGACGAAAACGAAGTGGTTTCTGAAGCCAACTTTACTAATGATTTGGGTGCTGATTCTTTGGATACAGTTGAGCTAATAATGGAATTTGAAAAAGAATTTGACATTCAGATTCCAGATGATCAAGCTGAAAATATTGCCACTGTTGGGCAAGCGATTCAATTTATTGAGCA
>CEWG01079631.1_pt1 | contig 37920 bp, 32 predicted proteins | sample 361411 | NCBI WGS metagenome assembly CEWG01 (sample SAMEA2622173, study PRJEB7988) | marine metagenome | biome: marine biome (ENVO:00000447); feature: surface water layer (ENVO:00002042); material: "saline water (ENVO:00002010), including plankton (ENVO:xxxxxxxx)" | depth 5 m | reverse complement strand
AATCCGTTGCTGTTAGAAGATGTTAATGAAATAGAATCAACACTTGGGTTGTTGTCATTGATGTTGTTTACGTTGATGGTGACTGTGGCTGAATCAGGTGTTCCGCCATCGGCCGCAGAAGCTGAAATTATGAGCGAATGTGAAGTGGTTGTTTCGTAATCAAGAGCACTGCCAGCCGCTAGTGAGATTTCACCGGTTGCAGAATCAATGTCAAATAGTGACAAACCGTTGCCAGAGTTGATAGCATAAGTGAGTGCACTGCCGTCGGCATCGGTATCGCCGCCAGAGGCATCATTTAAGTCGGTGATAATGGTGCCAGAAGCGATATTTTCATCGACGGCAACGGTGACATCAGCAACATTGGGCGGTGTGTTCGGAGCAGATTCTACAATCACCGTTCTGGATAATTGTAATGCTTGATTTCCAGATGAGTCCGATACGTCATATGTTACAACATAGTTTCCTACGCTATTTGAGTCTACGTTATTGGTTGTGATAATACTTGATGTGAGATCTCCGTCGTAGTTATCTGTAGCAGTTGCACCATCGTCAACATAAACTGTACCAGCTTCAATAGTGACTGTACTGTCACCAACTAGTGCGATAACTGGGGCTGTTGTATCGACAACTACAACCGTTCGGGTAACTGTTGCTTGATTACCACTAGCATCAGTAGCGGTGTAGGTAATAGTGTAGGTACCAAGAATACTGGTGGTGACAGTTCCGGAAATGGTTACAGTTTCTCCGCCGTCAGCGGTAGCCCCCGGTTCAACATACGCGTTACCAGTTTCGACTATTATGTTACTAGCGCCAACCAGTGTCACTACTGGTGCAGTTGTATCGACTACATTCACTGTGCGAGTGGCTGTAGCTTGGTTACCACTCGAATCGGTAGCGGAATAGGTAATGATGTAAGTTCCAACTGTATTTACGTCAACTGTACCTGTGGTGGTAATTGATTCCCCGCCGTCTGAAATTGCTCCTTGGTCGTTGTATGAGGAACCAGATTCAACTGTTTCTGGGTTATCACCCAAAACTGTAATCACTGGAGCAGTCGTGTCCGCTAATTCATATTCATCGCCAAACACAAACAGGTCTTGACCGCCCATGTACCCGTGGTGAGTGCAATATAGGCTGATTGTACCGAAATCACCGGTTACGATGACATCGACATCACCATAATAGAAATCATAGGTTCCATCATTGTCCGAACCAGTGACAGACATTGTCATCATCTTACTACTATCTCCGGTATAGGAAATCCCGCTTACACCGTTGTTTAGAACCGCAACTGGGTGATTTTGAGGTATGTTAGCAAGAGTGTAAGTGCCGAGTCCTAGACCGTACTGTAAAGTATCGTCGTAGGTATTTGAGTTGAAAACGTATTTTGTTCCTCCGGAGTTAACGATGGTAACCTGATTGGTTTGTGTTAATCCAACTACATTTGCTTGAGGTTCCGGTTCTAGTGCACAGTTACCTTCTGAATTTAGCAAATTAAGGCTAGGATCTTGGTCATCACAATCGTCGGAGTTTGTCACATAGCCAGCCGGTTGATTGTATGCGTCCGTCGGTTGACTGCCATCACCGTAAGTGTCACCGTCATTGTCGCGGTAATAAGTTGTCATAGGTCCAAACGGAGTAGCATCACAAGAATCACCGATGCCGTCTTGGTCAGAATCGGCTTGATTACCGTTAGCGTTCTGCGGGCAGTTATCCTGACTATCAGAAACTCCATCCATATCTTGATCGTCATAAACGCACATACCGTTCATACAGTATCCGTTTGCCATACAATCTGAATCAACACTGCAGGCATTAGGATCGGCGTTATCATCGCCGTTATCATTACCATTGTTATCGCCACTATTGTCGTCGTTTCCGTCATTTCCGCCGCCAGTACCGGGATTGGAAGGCGTAGAAACTGCGTCGCCACCCTGTTCAGTGACAGTGTTTGTTATTCCCAGAGATTTACCATCTCGTTGGTTGGTGATAGTAATTTTCAAATCACATGTTACTGTATTACACATGTCAACACCGTTTTCAATAATAGTAATGGATTCACCAATCGACCACAAGCCCCCGTCGTCAGTATCTGTCTCTACGACTAAGCAATTGCCAGACATTTGGCCAGGGTTTGCACACCTTACCGCCGCTGTTTCATCGACAGAAACGCTAACGGCTAACGAAGCCCAACTAGTTGATTCTCCTTGGTCCATAGTAACGACAGCAAGGTTATCGTCTGATGCGGTTGTAGGAGAACCGGCAGCATCCCTGCTGGAAAATGAATAGAGTTCTATGCTATCTCCAGTATTTGACTCTGCCAAACTGGAAGCCCAAGCGTACAAAGTTCCAGCGAGCACGACAGTGATCGCAACCATTAGAATGGTAGCAATTACCGGGCTTACTGCGTCATCTTCTCTAATTTGTCTTATTCGCTTAATCTCTTGGGGGTTCATAAATTAGATATCGAATAATCATTTATCAAATGTTGTAAGAACTCAAAGAGGAATAAAATGCTGCTGAGCCTCTACATATTCGGGTTCAGGCTCGTCTTTAGCCAATTCTCGTTGTTCCAATTTTCCGACGTCCACGCGTTGCAAGAAAATGCTGAACACGAATATCGGCAACATCAAAGCAAAGGTTTTGAATTCTACTGGTTCAAAGGTTGATAGCGGGTTACCGGTTATTAGGAGTGCAGCTACTAAGAAGCCGTAAGCAGCAAATACTGCCGAAACAATCATCGGCAAAATCCTATTGATGCCCATGGTGAAAAATAAAGCCGCTAAAGCAGCAATACCACTCCATAAATTACTCTTTTCGACATCAAATCCATAATTATTCAACGTTTGAATACCAGTAGAAAAGGTCACAAATATAAAGGCCGAAGTAAGCATCCTTGTAGACATTTTAACGAGACTTGCAAGGACGGCGCCGATGGCAAAACAGACTATTCCGGTGATTTGTGTAGCGCTTAAAGAAATCTCGAATTCGGCTGCGATAGGAGTTATTTGTGGAGACAGATAATAACCAATAGCCGCACCTATGATAAAAGAAACCAATGGTAATCTCCGATGTCCCTGAAGAAATAGTAAAAGTGAGAGACAAAGGGTAGCGATACCAATTGGAAGTCCGACCTCTTCCACTGTTTGAGCTAAATCAGAAGAAATCTGTTCGATTGACGGTTGTCCCATACAGCATTTGAAGAACAAAGAGATTTTGAATTTTTACTAGGAAAACTAGCATATGTTGATAAATTTTCAACAGTAATGATTGAAAGCCGAATTTCTATGGCTGGACTGTTGGGGTTCACATGAGCGAGGAGATAGACTGGGATAGTTTGACGTTCTCCTTGACACCTACAGACACCATGTACATCACTGAAACCGCTATTGACGAACCTTGGAAACCAGGTAACTTGATGCCATATGGCGACATGAAGATTTCACCTGCTGCAGGTGTTCTAAATTATGGCCAAGGTCTCTTTGAAGGAATGAAAGCATACAGAACATCAAAGGGTAGAGTTGTATTTTTCAGACCTGAAGAAAACGCTAGAAGAATGCAGAGAGGGGCAGATCGCCTGAAAATGCCGCCTGTTCCCGAATCAATTTTTGTCGATGCCGTTGAGCAATGTGTACAACATAACCTACGATGGTTACCCCCAACCGGTAGAGGTGCTATGTATGTTCGTCCACTGTTGATGGGTTCTGGATCTGTGCTTGGAGTAGCACCGGCGCCATCATACCGATTCTTGGTATATGTCACACCAGTTGGCCCGTATTTCAAAGGTGGTGTCACCGCAATAGACCTAGTGATTTCAGAAGAGCACCACCGTGCAGCCCCAGGCGGTTCAGGCGGGGTTAAAGCAATCGGAAATTATGCACCTGGAATGATGCCTAGTAAAAAAGCGAAGGCTGAAGGATATGCTGAGGTAATATATCTCGATGCTGAGACTCATACGTGTGTAGAAGAAGTGGGTGCAGCAAACTTCTTCTGTGTTAAAGACGGAATACTTTACACTCCTGAATTAACCGGGACCATCCTGCCTGGAATAACCCGTGACAGCCTAATAAAACTCGCTCGCCACAATGGTATCGAGGTACATGAGACCAAAGTAACAGCAGAATTTGCCATGCAAGCTGATGAAGCATTTTGCTGTGGTACTGCAGCAGTCATTTCGCCAATTGGCTCTATAACTAAAGGAGATACTCGAGCCAATTACGGTGATGGAAGTCCTGGAAAAATGACTACTATGCTATATGATAAACTTGTAGGAATTCAAAATGAAACCGAGGAAGATATCTTCGGATGGTTGCATGAAGTACCGCTCTGATTAACGCTTCTTGAATCCGCGTTTCTTGAAACTACTTTTCTGATTTGCAGATTGCTTTGAGCGTGACTTCCGTTGAGAACGCGCCCTGCGGTCACCTGTCTGTGGCCCTTGTGCCACTCGTTTTGCGTCAGCATCTTTCATATCTCTCTGAATTTGACGCCAGACCCCTCCAATCAATTGCAACAATTCTTCCTTACTGTTAGCACCAATTGATTGTTTAGCACCTGACCTGCTGACCCATAATCTTCCCTCTTTCCCATGAGGTCTACGTGGGTGACAGGTGTTTTCTTCACGCTTAATCTTCTTGAGACCGACTTTTCTTGCAGCCATAAATAGTCCTTCAAGGTCAGGCTTGATAACCGATGAATCCTTTGGAACTCTACGACCATTGCGGCGGGATACCCTTGTATCAAAATATCCAGGCCAAACAGATAATCGGTCTGGATTGTGTTCCACTTATCTCACCGTTGACAGGGACAAGTGATGAATTGATAAACGCATTCATTCGATAAGAACACCGTTGATAACGCCGTCCTTGCCTGGGCGCGAAGTGATTTTGACGCGCCCTTTGTCAGTCTCAATTATTGCTCCTTTGACCAGAACATTTCTACGGACATAGTTGGGATCAGATTCGTTTTCGACAACATTCTCGATTGTTCCGAGGGAGGTTTTACCAGTTTTTGGGTCGTTAATTGACACCTTGTCGGCGGCAAGAACTCTGACCAAAGTATTACCACCGGTTCTTCGGTAAATTTTCTTCTTAGATTCTCCAATTAGCGCGAGTTGCTTCTCGGTTGATATCTCTGTAGAACGCTTACCGCGAGCCCTTACTTTTCGACCACCACTAGGTTTGCGTCTTGAAATTCCGTGCCATTGAGCCATTACATCGTCTCCTTGCAGGTGACACCGACAAACGAGGCATATATCAAATCAACCCTCACACACAAATAGCTTCGATAGAGGAAATAACTGTTCCATCCAATGTTTCAAGCGATGCACTTAATTTATCTCCAGCAAATAACTGTGCAACGCCCGATGGTGTCCCAGTAAAGATATAGTCGCCTGACTGCAGAGGCGCCCATTTTAGCAAACTGTCCAGTTGGTTTTCTGGCTTAATAGTCATCGAAGATAATCGGTCTTCTTGACGAACATCACCATTGACTTTCAAACGAAGCATTAACCCACTCGTATCATCAGATAATTCACCGATTGTACCTGGCCAATTGGAAAAATTTCCGATTATTGCGCTACCTCTGAAGCACTTTGCTCGAGACCATGGCAACTGTTCTTGTTTTAACTTGGATTGATTATCTCTATCCGTTAAGTCAAGACCGACTGCAACGGCATTCAATTGTAAATTTTCATCTAAACGAATTACGCACTCGACTTCATGATGAACACTGCCAGGATGAGAACTGACATTAATCGGGCCACTAGTCTGAATACAGTTATTTGGCTTAACGAAAAAAACCGGCTCGTCTGGTAGTTGATTACCTAGTTCAGCAGCATGTTTTGAAAATGTTCTAATGGAGCACCACAGGGCCATATTGGACCCAAACATATCAGGCCCATGAAACCCCCGATTGTGAAAACTGTCAAAGACCATGAACATAAGGACGTGCTATGAGCAAGGATTGGAGCATACGGAAAAGAAGGCCGGTCAGAAGAAAAAACATTGCCCCCTTGCTAAAAGAGTTAGAAGAGTCTTTACAAATCGATTTATCTGTTGATGGAGCATTCCTCGAAATGGCAGAATATGGGCCTTGGAAAATGGTTTTTGTCGATAAAATCGCCAAAACAATTGAACTAAATAATCAAGATAATGAAAGATTTGTTTTCTTAACCCTTCGTGGCTTACTAGATTATCCTGATTCAGCAAAGTGGATTGAAGTAGACCATGGCGCCATCCCATTTTTGATGAACGGGGCGGATTGCATGGTTGCAGGTGTACATGCAGCAGATGAAAACATCGAGGAAGGAGAACTGGTTTGGATTAGAGATATGACCCACAAAAAACCACTTGCTATTGGTTGGTCAATGCTTGATGGAAAAGAAATGGCTGCTGCTAGTAAAGGTAAAGGTATCAAAACTTTGCATTGGATTGGTGATGAGTTATGGGAAATGGAAATTTAGTTACGCATTATATGCTCTATAAGCCGTTCAATGAAGCGCCTCTGTTCGACATCCCATAATTGCAATGTAACTGTGCATGAACCCCTACGTGCAGGTAACTTACCATCGATGAATCCATTCTGCATCAAATCACTTTTCACCAAAGGTAGACTGCTACCTTTGAAATAAATTTTACATCCATTCTCAACACATCTAGCATAACCAAAGTCAAATTCAACGCTTTGCTGCTTTTCTACAATCGGCACACCGCCGGCTCTGAGGAACCTTTTCAATGCCGAGAGTATACTTGCAGGGTCATCATTGCGATCGGTAATTCCACCATAAGCTGAAAGAAATGTCAACTCGGTATCGTTTTGCTCGATGAGATGGTCTAAATCACGATTCTTAGTTTCCTTAGTCATCTCTCCACCGGCCGTTACCAAAATGTTTTCACTTTTTGAAATACCGCCTGTTTAGTATAAACGCCAATGGTTATCAGGGTAAAACTCAATCAATGAAGGGTTTTGGAGTGTCTATGACGCAGACATGGGTGATTGACTCAAATTGCTTTATTCACCTAGGTTCAATGGCACCGGATTCATTTGTTAGAGATCTCGGCAAAATTCTACCTCGAGAAGGTTTATTTGTTACTCCAGGAGTACACGATGAGGTTAGGAATGTGAGATTTCAAAGGTGGAAAAAGCAACCAAATTTATTATCCACAATTAAGCCTCTACTAACTACTGTAACCGTTGAGGAGAATCAAATTCGCGGACTAGCATCCCAGATAGGGGAGAAAGCCTCACCTCAAGATGTTGATTTATCATTGATGGTTTTGGCCTCCAAATTATCTAAGGAAGGCCGTGATGTAGTGCTAGTAACTGATGATTTCAAAATGACTACTACCAGCCAGAAAGTGAACCTAGGATTTTCAACCTGCCCACCATCAACATTCGTCCAGAAATTAGCTAAAATTGGTCCTAAACAAGCAAAATCTGGGCTAAATAGTCTTTCAAGGAGGGTGCGGGCTGCTGAGATGAGGTATGCGATAAGCCGTGCTGGAGAGTATGATATTCAAGCCAAGTTAACTTGGATGATAGACTCATTGTTGGACACTAAAGGAGACGTGAAGAAGATTACGAGTAATAATCCTGAACAAACTTCAAATCAGAAATCTATCCGTGCATTACGAAAACATCTCTTAGGTGGTACAGTTAAAAAATCACACATGAATTCTCTAGGCGGATTACCTGAAATCTGCGAACCCATACGTGGATTTGATGATTATCTGTCACAGATTTCTAAAAAGCAGGATACTACAGATGTCCTAGAACTATACAATGACGGAATAGACGAGATGAGTAATGTGCTGGAGATTATTGGACTTGGTTTAGCCCCACTCGACGAGGCGTCCGCAGAAATTGCACATCGCGCAATGGCGGGTCATGTGTACCGAATGGAGTCTGCTCTGGGAATGCTAGCAAAGATGTCTGGAAACCTAAGCTTGGCTAAACTCCACCTTTCTAGAGCCTTACAAAGCGCCACACTAATTGACGATCGGGGCGCTGAAATGAGGGCGATGAACCAATTGGGCTTACTGGCGTTAACAGATGGCAAGTGGGAAAGAGCAGCAAAATTATTCGAAACAGCAGACAGACAAGCACAGGCAACCAAAGAGGAACGTTTGCAATATATCGTTTGTGCTGGAATAATGCGACATCTTTCTGGCGATGTAACAAATGCTAATTCGCATATCGACTTTGCACATTCAATCATACTTCAAGATAAAAATCGCGCAGCGACAACGCTGTCAAACCTTGGAAGAAATCTACTTGCCATCGATGAAGCAGGGTTGGCAATAGAAGTGTTAGATGAAGCCATGGAATGCGCTATAGAAGTAGAAAATATGGATATTTTACAATCACTTGCTGAATCAATGATTTTGGCTAATTCTGCCCTAACTGAGAAAGAAAGTCAACAAAATGTTGCCTTGAGAGAATACCTTGATGGATTAAATAACCTTGATAAATCAAGTTCTGAAGCCTTTGAGAAACAAATCTCTACTATCGAAAAGCAAGCCCAAGAGTTGACCAAGCCCCTTGATGAATTATGGAATGACTGGCAACCTGCAACCAAATTAATTTCATCTAATTCCCAAATTTCAGTGATTAGAATTGAAACAGATGACGAAGGACAAAATCTTGTAGTTTGTAATCATCTAGAACTAGGTGTGATAGGATTCTGGATTCCTGTGGGCGAATTAAATGCCTCTCCGGGTCAAAAACTATCGATTGAAAATAGTCGTGTTAAAGTGGCACAAGCGCCTGATTTTTTGGCTAAAAAGCATAACATAAGAGCATTGGTGGCTGTAGAAAATCCAGAACAAATCAGTTTCTCAGCTAAATTAGATATCTAATTTCAAACAATCTTTTAAATTAACATGGATAGAATAAATATTATCCGGTACTATACATTAAACCAATAGTCATAATATGAAATCAGTGGGAGGGAGTAACATGCGTGCATTGGCTATTGTATCACTTTTGATAATGGCAAGTCTTGCACCAGTTATCGCTAATGCTGAGCCAACAGAATCAGATATTCCAGCATTAGGAGCACCACTGTCAGAGAACTGGGAAGAGGCCCCGATCACATACGGATTCTCGCCTAGTGTAAGAAATGCCTTTGCCCGTGTTAGCGACCTTTCCCAATATAGTACAACCCAATTAGAAGCAACCAATCAATGGGTTGTCGTTAGTAAAAATCCAGTCGGGCAACCTACTGAAGTCTTGGAAAATGTATGGATTGTCGATATTGAATTTGCCACCGCAATAGAACTTTTTGCTGAGTGGCAACAAGACGATTTCATCGAAACTGCATATCCTTTGGTACAAAAGGACATGAAACCCAAATGGACGCCGAACGACGCCTTATTCTCTGACCAGTGGCATCTACAGAACACTGGGCAAACAAGTGGCGGAGTCAGCGGTGAAGATGTCAATATTACCGGCGCTTGGAACAACTATCGTGGTAGTGGTATTGTAATTGGAATTGTTGATGATGGACTTGATTGGGACCATGCCGACCTAGACAACTATTATGCCGATAACTTAGATTATGATTTCTGTGGAAATGATGGAGATCCAACCCCCGCATCCAATGATGGCCACGGTACTGCTGCTGCTGGAGTTGCTGCTGCAGCAGGAAATAATTCAATAGGAGTGTCAGGCGCTGCGCCACTTGCTAGTTTGGCTGGATTACAACTAATCTCTTGTTCCACCACTGACGTTAGAGAAGGTAATGCACTCAGTCATGAAAGACAATCAATCGATATTTACTCAAATTCTTGGGGTCCTAGCGATAATGGCAATACAGTTGAAGCACCAGGACCGTTGATGATGGCTGCATTCGAAGATAATATTGAAATCGGTAGAGGAGGACTAGGTAACATCATCACCTGGGCCGCAGGAAACGGTCTTGATGATGACGATAATTCAAACTATGATGGGTATGCAAACAGTCGGCACACGATTGCTGTTACCGCTGTAACCCACAAGGGAGTTCAGTCTTGGTACGCTGAACCTGGTGCCAATATTTTGGTGGCAGCTCCATCCGATGGTGATGGCGAGGGGATAACTACAACCGATATCGAAGGGAATGCTGGATACAAAAATGGCGATTACACCGATGGTTTTGGTGGAACTTCCTCCGCCACACCGCTAGTTTCGGGAGTAATCGCCTTACTTTTAGATGCGAATCAAAATCTTACTTATCGAGACATTCAACATATCTTGGTGCAATCCTCGCGTAAAAATGATGCTGGTGATTCTTCATGGAACACGAATGGTGCAGGCCATGATGTCAGTCATAAGTACGGTTACGGTGTTGTCGACGCTAGCGCTGCTGTAGACTTAGCGATTAACTGGAATCATGTAGATGAGGAAATATCTTTTCTCTCGGGGAACTTAGACATGAACGATATCGAGATTCCAGATAATTCAAATACCGTTATCAGTGATTCAATGTCTGTTACTGAATCTATCAAAGTCGAGCATGTAGAGGTTATTGTAGATATTTCACACGACTACAGGGGGGACCTAGAAATAATACTAACCAGCCCTCAAGGTACTGAAAACATCCTTTCAGAAAAGCACGGTGATGGTGGTAATGATTGGAACAACTGGATGTTCACATCTGTACACAACTGGGATGAAGATTCATCGGGAACTTGGACATTAAGTGTCCAAGACAAGGGTAATGGCGACGCTGGGACCTTCCATGATTGGGAATTGAACATTTATGGAACCGAGTTGAATCCTGACCGTGACGGAGATAATTTAACCAATTCCAATGAGACTGAAATTCATGGAACAGACCCTGATGACATCGATACTGATGATGATCAAGTCAATGACGGTCTAGAAATCCTAGTTTACGGAACCGACCCGCTATCGATAGATACTGATGGCGATGGCCTGGACGATGGCAGGGAGATATTTGTCAACGGAACAAATCCGTTAGTCAGCGATACCGACGGCGACGGAATAAGCGATGGGCAAGAAGTGATTCTGTTCTTTACCGATCCACTTACGCCAGACCCTGACTCTGATTTGGATAGTTTTTACTGGTTCCAAGATTGTAATGACTCAGACCCCAACGTCTATCCTGGCGCTCCTGAGTTGCTCAATTCGATTGATGATAACTGCGATGGTCAATGGGATGAAGGATTCAACTCAAGCGACACTGACTTTGACGGACTAACTGATTTTGGTGAATACCATTTCTTCAATACAAATTTGACACTAAAAGATACCGACGGAGACATGTTAAGTGATGGTGATGAAGTATTAGTATACCAGAGTAACCCGCTTATTTTCGACAATGACAGCGACCTTGATGGCTTCTACTGGTTCCAAGATTGTAACGATACCAATGATCAAATCAATCCAGATATGGTTGAACTACTCGATGGTATTGACAATAATTGCAGCGGCATCATCGATGATGCTTTTATTGGTCTTGATCGAGATTTTGACGGACTGCCCGACCTAGACGAATTCAACAGTTTTTACACTGACCCACTCGATAACGACACCGACGATGACGGACTTTCTGATGGAAATGAAATTTTTAATACCTCAACTAACCCATTAATTCCGGATTTAGATGAGGATGGGGATGGCTTTAGATGGTTCCAAGAATGCGATGATGCTAACCCTCAAATTTACCCAGGTGCAGCGGAAATTTGGAACGGAATTGACGACGATTGTAATGACATTATCGATGATAATATCAATCGTTATGCATATTTAATCGTCCCTAATAGTGCTGATCTAACAATTAACTCAAGCAATGAAGAATTGAATCTGTCAATACAGTTTGATTTATCTGAATCTGTTAAACAACAAATCGGATTAGAATATATTTGGAAGAGAAACGGAGCGATAATTTCTCAACAAGAAATATTACGTGAGGAAATAATCAATTGTACAAATAATTATACTGGCTTCAATGCAGTTCTGTGTGCGCAAAATGGCACCGTTGGACCTTATTCGATAATGGTTACAGCAGTAGACGATTACCAAGGTGAAGTAAGCTTCTCATGGAATATCACTTATTTTATCTGGCACCCACCGGAACCTATTGCTGTATCTAAAGAAGATACAACAAATAGTGAATCCTCTGGAATAGGAGATCTCGAAATGGGTACTATTGCTAGCATTGTTGCGGGTGTGGTGGTAGTCGCATTACTAATGATATTGCTATGGGTTAGACAAGGTAAGCCACCTAAGAAAATTCCTAACCAACCGCCTACCCAAGGTTACCAATATCAGAATTCATCACAGTACAACAATGTGCCATCAGCGCCTTCACTACCAGATTTTAACAGGAAGTAAGATTTCATTTGCTGTTGACATAATTCCAACCTACCAATCTTCCATCGGTGGCATCAACAACCAAATTAAAACGGTTATCAAGACCGTTAGATTCCCATTCTCTAGAGAAGTCGACAGTCGTAGCACCGTCTGTGGCATCACCTATATTTGAAAAAATTGAGTTTATGCCACTACCGGGAACCACTACTAGATACCCTACTCTAGTTTCCGGGTGAAAGACTCCTGAAGAGGTGAAAAGGGAATTCTCTCCTGAAAGTTCTGGGTAGCGATTAGAATCTAATAAATTGGATTCAATGTTACTTATGTTCAATACCTTAGGGATAAAATCTCTGTTGTGTGAAACCGAGTCGTCATAGACTCCTTTAGAATCAAAGTCACAATTTTCGGAACTTACTTCGCCTGTAACATTAAATTTAACCCAACCAGCGCTCTCATCTGTTGCAATCCATGACACGTTCCACTGGGTTGTTGCGCCTAAATTGGTGTCAATCGCTCGCCAAATGTAGCCACCATCGTCAAGTGCGGCGGTTGCTCCTGATGCCGCGCTTTGGAAGTGATCGAAACACTGCATGGCTGTATCTAGATTATGAGTTCTGATTGTTGATTGATCCGGCATGTGGATTCCGCTGACCCCCCATTCATGTAATTCATCATCGTCTGGCGAAAGTTCGTTTTGCATCGGCCTAGCGTCATAAGAAATACCATATTCAAGCGATTTACTACCCAATTTAAGTGATGATTTCTGGAAAGTATGACTCATCGATAGTTCGCCTTCAGGGAGAACATAATCTCCAAGCAGTTTCGAGGTTGTGGAGCAATCTTGTCGGCTGCTATCACTGCCAGAAATTAACACATCAACTGTTTGTCTGGTTGCCCAAGGATTACCCTCTTCAACCCACAGCGTCATACTTGCAGACCCTAAACAGTAGTCTTGAACGTCTTTATTTGTTGCAACAATTTTCCACATTTCTGTTGAACCTAGAACCTCAGTACCCAGTACTCTCCAATCCCAGCCAAGCCGGAAACCTGATGCCTCGTCATCGATGTAATCATTACCGAGTAATTCTTGCAATTCAACTGGCTGTAGCAACAGAGAAAACCCAGGCGTAATTACTTCCAAATCACCAAAAAATCCTCCGACACCATAATTCATCAGATTGCCCTCAAATTGATCAGTACCTAACCTTAAGTTCCAATCAACATGATTTCCAAGTGTTGCCCGTTCTCTTAATTCAGTCCACTTAGTTGATGTAATTTCAGCCTGTCCTTCTCTTCTGTCCGGGAAATCTGAGCAAATAGTATTGCCGAATAATTCTTCTTTACTGTGGAAGGCAACTTCCAAATCTTCGAAATCATATGTTGAAACTGACTCAACCGATAACCAGCTCATTCCGTGGCCACCGCGAACATTTACTGCTCCTAATCTGTCATTTGACGATTGGGAGATTAACTGGTCTGTTCCGCCTTCAGATATCGAGACGCCACCCGTTCCTTTGGCGATATCGATCTCTATTTTGCAGAATTCATAATCGGTTTCAATTTGGTCGATTACCAAATCTACATAACCTTCTGAAACCATAAATTTGCCATCTGAAATGGTGTACTTCATTTCATCACCGTAGTTTAACTGGTCCGCAGTAAACGGTTCTAATTGCGAACTGAAATAATACCAGCCGCCAGCTCCTAAAATTAGCAATACTATGACAGCTGCAGCAACTTGTGGTTTTTTCACCATCTCGACAAGAGTCATCGGACTATCCTGCTTAGATTTGGGTTTAGATTGTGATTCACTTTTTGGCTTTTTTACTTCCTCGGTCAGTTCAACCAAATCAGCATCCATTATCTCCGCTTCAAGGACTTCGCCGGTTTGTTTTGTCTCAACAGCCTCGACGATATCAGGTTCTACATCAGGAGTGAGGGTATCTTCGTCTTCTAAAGAAAAAATTACTTCCTCTTGTTGGACTTCTTCCGCATTATCATCACTAGCAATATCTGGCAACCCCAATTCAGATCTCGATAAACCTGAATCTAATAATCTCTCCAGTAAATCGGATTTTTTACCGCTAGTGGGTAAGTCATTAAGAATACACAACGCCTTAAGTTTAGCAACTGTAAGAGTCGATGTTAACTCGTCAGACATGCCCCTAACCAAGTGGGCCTCAACAACGCCCCCTTTCAAGCATAGCGCTATTTGTTTCTTAATCTGGCTATTTTTTAATCAGTTGACAAATGTCATTGCTGGTATGGAACATATGTTCCATCGGCCGACTGAACATAAATTACCTGTTCATAAGTACCGTCGGACATTTTTCGATAGAAGTACCCGTTTCCTGCTGGTTCAAATGTAGAGCCATCAGAACTTTGCGGTTCAGGTGTTGGCTCAATTTCTGCGACTGTATCTGAAGTTTGTTGAACCTGCGGTTCCGCCTCAGGATTCGATGTAGATGGTGGCGGGCCTGAGCGCTTTGAAGTGCTTGTGTCTTGAGAAATCATCGCTTGTGGAGGGCCGCTTTTCTTTTCATTTTGTGGTGGACCTGATGGACCCGAGGTAGATTGAGGCGGGCCAGAAGGACCTTCAGCAGACTTTGGAGGGCCAGAGGGGCCTTGTGCGATTTTTTCCTCGGAAACCGCTTCCAAAATCAACTGTTCTTCCGAAACCTTTCGCTTCTCTAGAATAGATTTTAATTTAGCACTTTTCTTTTGGGAACCAATGAAGGCGAAGATTGAAAGTCCCAAAAATACTATTCCAGGTAAACCAGTTACGACTTGATTCGGCCATAATTTGCCGTTCACGCTCAATTTTGTATTTTGTTTGAGGGTTTCTCCATTACTATCTACAAATTGAACTTTGGTACAATAGTGGCCCATGTCTAAATCAAAATCAAAATTATAGGTTTCACCTTCAAGAGGTGATTCTAACGACTGAAATTGGTTATTGTGACTCTTTCCACCCCGTGCTAAAACTTCTAGTTCACTAAGCGATAAGTCTTGGCAATCTTTTGCTTTCAAAACATATACTTCAAGTGTTACATTATCAGCAACTGATGGTGCTCTAACAATCTCTACCTCTAGTTCAAAAGGTACATCAAGAAAATCTTCCCCTGGAGAAGAAGGTCCCCAAACATACCCTAAGTCTTTCTCGGAGGTACCCCATAAATCATCATATGGGACACTCATGGTCAAAGGAAAGAGGGCGAAGCCAAACAATACCAAGGATACGCCTAACAAAAGGAATACATTCCATCGGGACTTCTTTATGGCATCATTGAGCGAATCAATTTTCTGTTCGATATTTTGAGGTTCAGGTGTAGGGTCGCTCACCTGCTCGATGCCGACTTCACCTTCATCAGCAAGCGGAGTATCTACCGCTTCAACACCGAGTTCCTCTTCCGACATATTACCGGCGATTTCAACTTAGCACTTGAAAGGCGCGATAAAACGATTTTGAACAAATATTGGCGATGATATCAAAAAGTGTTGGTGTTACGCACTACTATGGACATCAAACTTGCTGTGTTATCGCGCGGACCGCGATTGTACAGTACCAGACGTCTGGTTGAGGAAGCAAAAAAGCGTGGTTTAGATGTCTTTGTTGCTGATCCAATGAAGTTCTCACTTTATGTCGCCGATGGTTCAATCGATATTCAATACATGGGGGAACCATTCATTGCCGATGCGGTGATACCGAGGATTGGTCATTCGATAACAAAGCACGGAGTTGCAGTGTTAAGACACTTGGAACAATTAGGGATATGGACAGCAAATACTGGACAAGGGATTATTCAAAGTAGAGATAAATTACATGCTTCGCAAATTCTTGCTAGAAATAAAATTCCAGTGCCAAGAACTACTTATGTCAGAGACATCATAGATGTTGAAAGTGCCATTGACTTCGTGGGAGGTTTCCCTGTTGTCATCAAAGTAACTCAGGGCACGCAAGGCCAGGGTGTTTTCCTAAGGCATACTCTTCATGAAGCTTGCAGCTTAGTCCAAGGGCTGTTGCTGACTGGTAAATCTGTACTGGTACAGGAGTATATCGCCGAGTCGCATGGCAAAGACATCCGTGCGTTGGTTGTCGGGGACCGTGTGGTTGCTAGCATGAGGCGACGTGCTCGAGGAAGAGAATTTAGAAGTAATTACCACCTCAACGGGACAGTAGAAAAAGTGGATTTATCGCCCGAATATGTCGAACAGGCGTGCCGAGCTGCTAGGGTTCTAGGATTACATGTTGCAGGCGTCGACCTTCTAGAAGCTGAACATGGACCTCTGGTTTTAGAAGTGAACTCTTCTCCTGGATTAGAAGGTATAGAAAAAGCCAGTGGAGTGAATGTTGCGGGTGAAATTATCGACTTCGTTACCAGTCAAACCGCATTTTCTGAAGTTGATTTAGACCAATTGCTTAGAACTGTCCCCGGCTCGGGAGTTCTTTCGATTCAACTAAGAAATCACCCTAACCTAGTCGGACAGAAAGTATCTCAGATCTTTAATCTAGGCTCAAATATTCCAGTTTTCGCACTGTCGAGAGAGAATAAATTAATTTGGAATCCTTCTGATGAACTACTACTCAGATACGATGATGTTATTGTATGCTACGGCGATTTATCTGAACTTAGGGCTTCAGTAAAAAATGCAATTAGTGGAATATCAAAAACCAACTTCGAACTTATCGACAAAGAAGAATCGAATGCCTGACAATTTATCCCCTAACAAAGTTCAATAAAGTAGTAAAAACATCATAACCCATGTCAGGGGAGCGTTTTTCCGCCATCATAGCATGTCTCCTGATTACGATTGGGACCCAAGTTAATTTTACTGTTAATCAACTCAATGACAATGATGTTGTCTCTACCAGTGACTCGATTGTCGCCACTGAAGTTAGAATTCACAGCCTAAATGAAGATTGGGCCCAACCAGAGCGACTGGTGTGGTATCCGAATCTACCTGCCGATGAAAGATTCTTTCAATTCTCAGTCATAATCAACGGAATATCTGATTTCACATTAATTGAGTATTGTAACTTAACAGTTACATGGGAATATAACTTAACATCTGGAACGCCAATACTATCGACATCTCTAGACATGAATAGTTTCGTTCTAGTAGATGATAAATTGATTCTTAATTATTTCTTTCAATACCCGGATAACATTTTTTATGGCAAATATTTTATCAACTTAGAGACCATAGATAATGAAGGAAATAATTACTCTTTCTCACACCCTGGTATCGATATTTTACAATACGGAATCACCATTGAAAAATTCAATGATTTAACAGATGGAAAAATTATTTTCTCTGAAGGACAATTAACCGATGTAGAATTTGCGGTTAGAAATGTCGGTGTTAGTTATTCCAAATTATTATTTAATTTGACATTGGAAAGTTCAGTTTCCACCAACTGGGAACCACAAGCAATGTACAATACCAACAACAGTACACTTTGGGGTGGTGAGTTAATTTATTCATCTTTCTCATTCGAGGCTCCGAATGATATTTACAATAGCCCTCCGCCAAGTAATCTTGATTTTAAATTTACAGCAACATATGAAAATGATTTAGAGGAAATCGTCGAATTGACTAACAGAACTATTTCTTTTAGCACTGCAGTTGTTCCAATATTATCCTCTCCAAACCTCTCGGTTTACGGTGATGAAAATGAAACTTACCTAATTGGAGACCCACTTTCTCAAGAACAACTAGAAAATCTAGTAATGACGCGCGATGGAAATTCGGTTAGTATCTATTTATCAGTCGTAAACTTTGGATTTGAGAACGCAAATATCGAAATGGAAATTACCTCTATTAATTCATTCTCACTATGGAATTGTGATGTCTTTGCCGAAGCTAAAAATCCAATCACACCTCAAAACAACAAATATAGCATTGGTACTAATTTGCATCCTCTGGAGGAAGTCAAACTTCGTTTGCAGTTCAACTTTTCCAACACCAGTTTCGTCCAAGAAGAAATTTCAATATATTTAGAAAATTTAAACAACGATCAAGATAATGGCATTGACTTAATGTTTATGAATTATCAAATTACTAACCCACTGGTTGACCTACAAAATCCTACAGGGCAGACGTTCCAACTCGGAGATGTATACCAAAATGAATCTCTGAACTTTCAATTCACATTTGACAAAAATCCGTATTTCACCTATTTTGATTTTGAAAATTTGTGGCTACTTGATACAGAAGCTAATAATACGCTTACGCTTTCTAATTTACCAAATTTCAATCTAACCATCGTTAGTGAAGAAACTAGTTACTTTCCCTTGCAAATAGCATTGGGAACTCGTAGTTCATACACGGTTTCAATAAATCTTAGTGAAAATATTGAAATTGGAAATTATTCCATGAAATTGACTTTGGCTCAACTGTCCACAGATGAAGATAATCCACTTTATTTTGACAGAGAAATAAACTTCCATGTTTTAGAAAATACAAGTATAAGCGTAGACGATAACTCACAAACTAATAATTCGACGAATAATTCGCAAGATAATAGCTCGAGCAATAATTCGCAAGGCAATAACTCAACTAATAATTCACTTAATAACAGTGGAAATAATGATTCCAACTTAAGTGATAACTCATCATTAACTAACGAAAATGAAAGTTTAGCTGATAATAACTCGAGTGCACTGGTAAACCAAACCCAAGTTGATAATTCCACAATTCAAAATACCGATTCCGACTCCAACGATTCCACAAAGTCCAGCAATTCCAATTCGAAGTCATGGATTTTAGGAGTTATCGCGGTTGTCATAATTGGGTCGATACTGATTTTTATTATTCAAAAGCGACGTCCAAAAAATTCGATTAATCAAACAAATAAACAACCAATAAATATTGATCAAATTATACCGTTACCTATGCCTGAAATAAGTGTTAATCAAGTAACAGTCTTACGCCAATGGACTGACGCAAACGGGTATACCTGGAGACAAATGTCTGACAGAAGCATGTTGTGGTGGAATGGTCACAACTGGGTCCCAGTAAACCAAAATCAGTGAATTCTAAATCAATTGGTGATGTATTATTCCCGATGGTTTGATATGTATCACCCCAATCCTCCTGTTGTCCTTCGGGACATGGGATGCACACTCGCTTCGGCGAGAGGCGGTGAACGCCAATGAATGAACGCAGAGATATTATCAGACAAAGAAGGGCCTTGAGACCCAGTCAACTCAGACTAGGTCATGAAGAGGACATTAGTCTTCCAGCACGTCTATCTCACATTCAGAATTTGCCATGGATTAGTTGTTATCAAAACCAATTGAAAGCAGAGAATAAATCTAAAAATACTCAAAAATCTTATGCTAGTGCCCTTCGTTCTTTGGTTGAAACTAATCTGCCAAGCGAAAACGTACTCAGCGAAAGTGATTATCAAAGTTTGACTATCTTACAACTCGCTGAAAGAATGGAGCCCCTTAATGGCAGAATTGACTTATGGACCCATAGTCTGTCTGACCTAAAACCAACCACCTATAACGCTAGGCTAGCGGCTGCAAGACATTTGCTTAAATGGCTTGGCCATAGGTGGCCAGAGCACCTTTCTCGTGCTAGAACGGGTAAAAGATTACCACGAACACTTACCCGAAGAGAGTTGACCATGGTCATTGAAGCGGCTGAAAACAGCGAAAATCCGGTGGCTTCAATCGTTGTTACACTAATGTTAGAAACCGGACTAAGAGTTAGTGAAGTGTGTAATTTAGATAACAGTGATATCGATTTACACGATCGCTCTGCTAGAGTTTTAGGCGGTAAGGGTGACAAAGATAGACTCGTTTTATTTACGCAGCGCACATTAGATAAAATTCAATCGTGGATACCGGTTCGTGAATCACGAATAAGAAATGACGACACTGCTCTGCTATTGAACTCAGCAGGCAGGAGATTACAACCTAGAGGAGTCCAAAGACTGATGGATACCTTAGCCCAAGATGCCGGACTTCCTAAAGGAAAATTAACGCCTCACGTCCTCAGACATAATTTCGCAACTGGCCTGCTTGAACGTGGTGCGGATTTAGTGTCAATCCAAAAATTACTCGGACACAGCACTATAGCAACCACAAGGGTTTACCTTGAAATTTCAGACCAAACGCTGAGAGAGGTATATCATCGAGCTCAAGCGACAAGAGAACGCTTGGAACAAGATGATTCGCAACCTAAAGAAGTAATAGAAAACTCTCCCTCGACAAGTTATTTAGAAATCGAGGAAAATTAATTTTTCTTTCCTTTGCGTTTAGAGATTTTGTCCGGACCGAACCAGTTCCTTCTTGGTTTTACTTCTTGACCGGAGTGTCCGACTATCGGACAGTATTTGCCAGAGCGGCATCTAGAACAATTTTCCTTTGATGGGAGTTCAACAGTTTTCCGCAACCGTCCGTACTTCCTCCTAGGCATGGACAGGACTTAGTTAGTGGGTTATTGAACAATTCGTAATTATTTTTTCAAATTCTTAAACCACGCCATCTTGGAAAGCGGAGTTTTTGGGGATGGCCCTATTTTCTTAGATTTGGCGGTAGAACTTTTCTTAGCCTTTGATTTGACACTCTTAGCTAAATTTTTAGCGCTAGAAGCGGCTTGCTTAGCCTTAGCAGGTGCTTGCTTTGCCGCCGCCTTTGCCTTACTTGCGGTTGCTTTGGCCTTAGCAGGTGCTTGCTTAGCCGCCGCCTTTGCCTTACTCGCGACTGCTTTAGTAGCAGATGACGCCTTGTCTGCGCCTTTTGCAGCGGACACAATTTTCTTAGCGATTGCCGCTTTGATTCCCGCCTTGACCAGTTTAGAAGCACCGGCAGCAGCCACTTTAGACACTGAATCTAGTTTAGCGTCAACAAGTTTCTTTGCGGTTGCAGCACCTACTCCTGGTAATGCGGTCAATTTTTCAATCTTGGAAGCCTTAGTCTGTGAAGCCATTCTTTCACCTATTACAGCCATGAAGGCTTTCTTTCTTGAAGTCTTCCTATGATTTTCACATACAAAATAGGTGATTTGATGAGTATAGAATACCAGCATTAGGCATGGCGGAGGTGGGTTTGAGTCAAAATTCAATCTTGATTTGCCAAGTTCTAAGTGCGAAGCCCGATCATAAAATCGATGAAAGCAATAATCTCCTGAGATCAAAACATTTCCCAGCATCTAAGAAGATGATTTATCTCGGCAATGTTGCAACAACGCTAATTTCATTATTGCAACACCCTGAAACACCTGTGTTTAAAGATAGACCGAATTATAACGAGCAAAAATGGAAGCTTGAAACCTCAAGTGGACAATTGAAAATTACAATAATTTCTGATTCCTACTGGGGCCTAGGTTTATTCAATTCTGGTTACCTTAATACGATAATTTTAGATGGCCCAATTAGTCTAAGGAGCAGGGTAATTTTTGATTTGGTCGCCTCTTTGCCGCACAAACCTTGGGAATTTAAACATCTTTCAGCAGCACGGCGATGGATGAATAAAAAATACCCTGATTTGGATGAAAAGATGAATCAGAATAATTGGAATGAACTGATTAGTTATTCTAGGACACAATTTGAAGAAATGATCGAGATAATGTCTGAAGCAATTTCTAATTGTTCGCAAAAAATAAAAAATACCGAATCTAGTGATAAATGGGATATGGATAAGTCTGCAGTACTACTTGCAGCTGCAGAGTTTGATTTAGAATTAGCAAAAGGTGCTCTTGCAGATGATAATGCTCCAGCAATCGAGAGAGCGATTGCTCGAATTGAGGCTGGCCTGATAGAAGCGGATCCAGAAACTGGTATTCACCAGAAAATAACTGATAATGATGAGCACTTTGAGCAAAAAATCATCATTTCAGATATTACAATTGATGATAAAGAATTGACTGTTTCAAATACTGAAACCGTCAATCAAATCCGATCAGTAGTGCCTGATAATGAGATTCCAATGATTGATTTAACTGTAAGTTCAGAGCAAGAATGATTTTTTGTGGGAGGATAAACTACGCGTCGCGTTGATAAAGGGGTGACTTTTGGGGTGGATTGTTCGAAATGGCATCTAAGAAGAAATCTGACGGCAGTGGAATACAGCAAGCAGCTGGTTTAATTCGATATTTCGATGAAGAATCGGAGCATGCATGGAAAATTACTCCAATGCAAGTATACTCCGCTTGTATAATAATTGGGACATTCTTTTACCTCGTAAACCAAGGTGTCATAAGCGCTATTTGGAATCTGTTCTAATCATAGCGGTTTAATCATAATAATTTTATTTTCTAAAGCTGCCATCTTTTGAGCAACTTGCATTGCTGTGTTAAGGTTCTCAGTCGCACCTAGAGTTCTTTCACCTTCTGAGTCATGAATGATTAATCGATGAGTCAAGTTGGTTAATACTCCCTGTTCTATTCTCTCAAATACCCAGTGTTCGTCTTCAATTCTAATCATTGCCGGAACATCAACTAAAGGCCCCATTTGATTGCCAGTATGGGTAGTTCTTGCTTTCAACCCCCTTAAATCTCTAATTGGATTCCAAGTTCTCATTCGAACTGGTGCTCTTACTCTTTTCTTTTGCTCTACGCCGTCTCTAAATGCTCGTGTCATCAGGGTCCCATCCCTTGAAGTCCTTGACTTCAAATACAGGGTAGACTAATTACTAATAAGAAGCGCGACAAAAAAGTAGTCAATAATGCCGTTTTATACAGCATCTGATACTTTCAAATTTTTGAGATGTATCTCAACACTCTTGACAGCGAATAAACTCGGCAGCCAACCCAGCATGATGAATGTCATCAATGGCCATTCGGTAAATATTGAAAATGAAAGAATTAAAATCATCAATCCAATTAATGGGAATAAAACTTTGGCCGATGATGGCGATGATACGTCGGTTTCAATTATCCATGGTTGAACGATGCTAATTGGCAGTAGAAGCAAGCATGAGGGAACAATAAAAATTGCATAAGGTGTAAAAATAAACATTATACTAGGGCCGAAAACTAGTATCATTCGAATCCACCATAACTCAGGTCTCGCCGCACTATCAAAACCGAAATTAGGAAGTATTAACGAAAATGAAATAAGACCAAATATCCCAACTACAAGCCAACTTGACTGTAGAATATACCCGTTTCCTTCGTCGAATGGTTCGTGATTGATCAGAAACAGACTACTGATTACAAAAAATATTACCACACTAACTAATAATTGGAATGTTAAGGAATTACTTCGGCCATCTCCGTGTTGTAAAAATGATTCATTTATTTTGCTAGGAACGGTCACAAATATCAACCCAAAGGAATGTAAAAGAAAAAATAAAATCATGTTAAACTCGCCATTTTGGGAGATATTCATCCACCACGACTGAGTGGATTGTACTGAATTTGATAATAGATAAATCAGACATGGTAGAATAAAATACATCTTAAATCTAGTTCGTTTGATTAAAATCTCTAGACCTGTATCTGAGGAAGTAATCGTAGTGATGGCAAATAATTCACTATTTACCAGCAGCAAAAAGGCAGTTAGCAGAACAACAAAAAATGAATAATCACCATGTTTGGAAAGTGTAGTCTGAGTAGGTAGAGAGGATGGCTCAAAGTAAGCAGATTCCGGGAAAAATATCCAATATGACACAAGGGTGGAGAATGCTAGATAGGTCATTATTCTGTGTTGAATTGTCCGCTTTAATTCATTCGAAGAAGAGGCAATACTCGGCAAATTATGACTAAGCATAGCGAATAATAATAACGAAAAAAGCACAATTTCTGGTGCACCATCACCGGTAACCAATAGTGTCAAATCAGAAAACTGAAATTCCCCAGGACCTAGTCTTTGAGAAATTTCTAAATAAGAAATATCTCTTTGGTAAATTGATTTTATTCTATCCAAAATCATAAACCCAACTAACATTATCGGCCCAAAACGATGTAAGAATGTACCTAATTTTCCCACCTGTGGAGGTATTTTTTCTAAATAATGTTCGATTTTACGTGGAATTAACCAAGTCGATAATAGAATCAGAAGAACTGGGAAAATCAGCGGCGACTCATCTCCCAGCATATTGTATTCTGAGTGGAGAAAGCCCTTGAGCATGGCGGAAGCAAGATAGATAAGATAGCGAACCGATTGTCATGGCCTCAGCAGGTTGGCAAGAAGAAGACCTCGATGAGGTCGCAAAAAATTCTTGTTTAGCCAAACTTGCTGCGGACATAGGTTTGGAACTTGAAGAATGGTTGGATTACGCGACTGCTCCTCTCTACGAAACCTTGAGACTAACCGGTTCAAGAAAAGATCAGAATTGGACTATTTCAAAAATCAAAGAAATGGGTGGCGAGACAATTACTTGGATGCCTGAACAAACCGCATGGCAAATGCCATTTAATCGCGGCAAAGTTTCTGAAGGGTACGACAAAAGAATTCTTACAATTCTTCACGACACTGGAAGAATAACTAGACAAGAAGCAGCCAGCATGCTTCCAGTTCAATTGTTAAACCCACAAAATGGAGAAATGATCTTGGATATGTGTGCTGCACCTGGCTCCAAGACTACCCAAATAGCCGAGAAGATTGCTCCTGACGGCTTTGTAATCGCCAATGAACCGGTATCTGGTAGAGTGAATATGTTGATTTCAAACCGAGCCAGACTGGCATTACCCAATGTATTGATCAACCAACAAGACGGCCGGCACATTGGAAGAATACCTCCTCCAGGATTTGATGCGATTGTTGCCGATGTCCCCTGTACCGGAACGGCGACCACTAGAAAAAATATCAAACTCTGGAAAAATTGGAAACCAAAAGCTAGTCGTGGCTTATTCGATTTACAGGTTTCAATTGCTGTTAGAGGAGCCAAATTATTAATTCCCGGTGGAAAAATGGTTTATTCAACCTGTAGTATTGACCCGTGTGAAAACGAGGCCGTTGTTGCAGAAGTATTACGTCAGTGCCCTTGGTTGGAATTGATTGAATTAGATGAAAAATTGGTTAAAGGTTTGATTCTAAATCCTGGAATGCCAGAATGGAATATACTTGACCAAGATGGAGAACGATACGAAATCAAGAATGAATTGCCTAAACTCCCCAATCTTAAGTTACAACATCTTTGTTACCGTGACAGAAAAAAAATTGATTCGAGATTTGATGAAAAGATAGAAGCACAAATCTCTCAAAATCTATCATTTTGTCGTCGATTAAATCATCAAGACAATAATACCGGAGGATTTTTTGTCGCTATGTTTAGACACATGCCCGATGCAACTCCTGAAGGGATTGCTAAAGCATTCATTCCGAAAAGAAAACCACTAGCAGGTTCATCATGGACGCCGAAACTGATGGATAAGCCAAAACCAAACCGACATTCAGTTTTCTTGGCAGAGCAGAAGACGATTGAAGAAATCTGTTCTAGATATGGAATTGATTCTAAAAAATGGTCTTGGTGGAGTAGGGGAAAGAGACTCAATATCGCTCCAAAATCAGTCACTGAGAGATTGTATAATCGCGTATGTCCCAACAAGAAAGGGGATTTGTGGCCAGAAGGAACATTTCACCCGTTGAAGTTGATACATGTAGGAATGCCAACTTTTGTAAAAAATAAAGGCACGTGGAGGACTAGGCAAGAAGCGATTCCTGCTCTTGAACATGACCTCGAAGAGACTCACGAGATTAAGCAGGAAACCATTACAAGAATGCTTGAAGGTTGGGTTCCGACAGTCGAAGATTTCCTAAAAGTGGAGAATATCAAGGAACTGAATGATGGCCCATTATTGCTAAAATGTAAGATTAAAGATTCGTACGCAATTATTTCAGCGTGGTCTGGAGTGAGGATTAGTTTGATGATTAATACCCTAGAACGGGATATTCTCAGAGCAAAACTAGGATTAGAATTTGAAAAAGTCGAGGTGGTTTAATGCGTAAGTTACTATTAATTTTAGTTATAGTAGGTTTCTTGGTGCCGCCGATTAGTGCTGAGGATGGGGGATACACCAAACAATTTAGTGTTGAAATTCCAAGTCCCTTACCTGCTTCAAAGATTTTCGAGGAATGCTTTATTGAAATAGATCTTAGTAATAATTGTGATTATGACAGCGACAGTTTGACACTCTCGTGGTGGTTGTGGAGCGATCAAACCAACTCGAATTGGCCAGATGACGACGCTAAATCACGCTCAGGAATCTATAATTTATCCACAGATGACAATTTTGAATCAGTTGCCTTCTTCAATCAATTGGAAAGCAAAACCCAAGCGACTGAAAATTATTCAGATATTGATGCTAATATGCCAATTATTGACCTAACAGGTGAAATAATAATCGCTGAAGATGATACTAACCCTTGGCACATTAGAATGCCAGTAGAAATGACACCTAATCAAAATCTTAGTGATGATACTTTACTATACATTTTCTTGAGTAAGAAAAATGCCATCGATGTTCATGGTAGAGAAATCTCTAATTTGATTTACGACATGAAGCCCGAAATCGGATTTGGAGTTAAAGCGAATAATACCACTAGTGTTGAATGGATAATCAGTTCAGAACACCTTTATGCAGCAGGGGTTGATATTGAGGAAGACCCGTATGGGTGGCAAATCACAATGGCGTTTTTCGGCTCTGTTGAATCTGATAATTCAACCGAACAATTAATTTCTTTACATCATCTAGAATTGCCATATAAATCTCAAAATATTGATTCTACGGCACTTTATATGCCGATTTTGATTCTTGTCTTACTCGGAATTATATGCTTTGGCTTAGTTTCCCAATCTTATCGAAATGAGCATGGTATGCCAAAGATTTCGGCTGGATGGAAAAGTGATACTACGCTGATAATTGAGGTACAATCATTTCAGAAAAAAGTTGAAATTAAATCAGTAAAAATTGATGCACCTTGGCGGATGAAGAATAATCCTAAAAGCCGATTCATTGAACCAAATCAACTGATCACTATTGAAATTAAAGTCAAAGAATCACTAACTGATAACTGTAACATTGGTATTCAATTAGAAGTTGATGAGTTGGGTTCTTGGACTCAATATTTAGTCCTAAATAGCCCAGCTGTTGAAAACTAATACAGTCGAAGTGTTGAAGTCATAGGGTATTAACCGAACAGTGGTGCAGATATGACTCTCGATAGTACGGACCGTGCGATTCTACAGGCTTTGTTAGAGGATTCTCGTGCTAGCCAAAGAGAGTTGTCAAGGATTGTCGGAGTCGCTCAAGGAACGATTACCAATCGTCTAAAAAAACTTGAAGCCCAAAATATAATCCAAGGATATTCGGTTGTCTTAGACCCTGAAAGTGTCGGGTGGAGTATGACTATAATGGCGGGATTGAGAATTGCAAAAGGCAAAATGATTCATGTTCAACAAAAGATTGCTGCTGACCCAAGAGTTTTCTCAGTATACGATGTAACTGGTGATTGGGATTCAATGGTGCTTGCTAGGGTCAGAGATCGCGCCGATTTAGACGACCTAACAAAAACCGTCTTCACCCTCGAAGGAGTTACCCGCTCTTTCACCCATGTAGTGCTAAATACTGTCAAGGAAGACGGTTTTGCAAAGCCTGCTCCAAAAAAGAACATCGATGAAGATTGATTATTCCTCCTCACATCTTGTCATTGCCTGAAGAAACTTACCAGCACCATAAGAAACTCCGCCTTGAGGCTTCCAACCTCTAGAAATTAGATTTGAAACCTTAGCGATTAAGCCCGACTCCTTATCTAAAGTGTTCCAATTCATCAGACCATGTTCAACTGGCTGCAATGTTTCATCTTCAATAATAATATATTTCATACCCAATGAATAACTCGACATTGTATAAAGAAAGTTACTTCTCTAAATCGACCCGTTGCTGTGCAAGTTCAATATAATCCGAATTTATATCATATCCAATGAAATTTCTGCCCGTTTGTTTGGCTGCACAGGCTGTCGAACCAGAACCAATGAACGGATCTAAGACAATGTCTCCTTTGAATGAATAAAACTCAATACATCTACGAGGTAATTCATTTGGAAAAGGAGCCGGATGGCCTATTCTTTTAGCGGATGCAGTTGGGAAACGCCAAATCGATTTTGTCAAGTCAATGAATTCCTGTTTTTCAATAGTATCTTCGCGCCCCTCTGCTCTTTCTTGTTTTGTTCTGTCCAATTTGAATGACCCTTTTGAATAAATCAAAATGTATTCATGAACATCCCTAAGACATGGATTGGATGCGGATTTGAACGACCCCCAAGCTGTACTCGAACCAGCCGAAGCGGATTTATCCCAAATTACTTCTCCGCGCATCAAAAACCCAATGTCAAGCATAATCATGTTAACATAACTTGTTAACGGAATATACGGCTTTCTTCCCACGTTTGCAATATTTATCACTGCTCTTCCCCCAGGAACTAGTACTCGGTATGTTTCCTTGAAAACATCCTTCAATAAGTCTAGATATTGTTGTAAACTAAGGTCTTCATCGTATTCTTTGGTGACATTATATGGTGGAGATGTGACCATAAGATGAACGCTGTTGGGTGGAACCATACTCATATCTCTGGAATCACCACAGATCAGGCTATCTTTGAGAAATTCCGGAAATTCTTGAGGATCTCCGACATCAGATTCTCTGGGGATTCCTCGATACATTTTGGAATCGTAGTATTTTGAGGAGTCGTGTCCTTCGCGTTTAGAAACTCCGAAACTAGATGTCTTGGTAGAGGCTGCTTTTTTTGAGCCTCTATTCACTGTCATAGGCTCATCTGTATCGCGCGGCTTCATAATCCAATCGGATAACCAGCATGCTTAGACGCGCGTTTTGCCACCCTCCAAGAATATCCAATCAAGACATAATGTTGCTTAACCAATGCTCATAATCCTCATTTGCTGAAGCGTTTAACTTAATCATCGCCGGAATCTCATATGGATGGTTTGCGAGAATAAACTTCTCTAAATCAGCGATATTGGATTCATTGGTCTTGAATAAAGAAATAATTTCCTCATCATTTTGTTTCTCACCCTGCCAAAAATAAGCAGATTTAACGCTGGTAGTTAGAATACAGCCTGCTAACTTCCTTTCTAAAACAATATCAACCATACTTTTTGCTGATTCTTCGTCAGGAAAAGTAACTAAAACCAATACTAGGCCCATGCGCTTCCTAAGAGACATAGATTATTGATTAGTCGATTAAAGTTCAGTGATATCTTTCATTTCAGGTTCGATTTTGAACTTCTTAACTGCCTTATTGTAGACGCTAGAATCAATGTCCCCCTTACGAACTAACCTAGATAAGGTGGCTAAAGTGATTGCTTTACCGTCGATTTCGAAGAATCTTCTCAACGATTCTCTAGTGTCTGAACGTCCAAATCCATCAGTACCAAGTACAGTATAATCATCTGGCATCCACTGTCTTACCATATCTGGAACTGCAGTCATATTGTCTGAAACAGCGATGATTGACTCTGAAGATGACGAAAGCATTTTTTCTACCCATGATTGTTTTTCTGGTTTATCCGGATTCAATCGATTCCATCTCTCGCATTCAAGGCCATCTCTTCTTAATTCACCGTAAGATGTAGCAGACCAAATTTCACTGCGAACACCAAATTCCTCCAATTTCTCAACTGCGTCTAGAACTTGAAGCATTATCGGTCCTGACCCAATCAGTCTAACCACTGGCCCGTCACCCTTGGGTGCTGCGCGAAGTTTATACAAGCCTCGAATAATTCCTTCGTCGACACCTTTTGGCTTTGCAGGCATCGGATAATTTTCATTGTAAACTGCGATATAATACATTACATCGATATCATCTAGATACATCTCTTCGATTCCATGCTGAATTATTGTAGCAAGTTCGTAAGCGAAAGCAGGGTCCCATGCTCTGACTGAAGGATTGGTATGAGCCATCAACAAAGAATGCCCGTCCTGATGTTGCAGGCCTTCTCCATTCAACGTGGTTCGACCCGAGGTAGCGCCCATAAGGAAACCTCTAGCCCTCTGATCAGCGGCTGACCAAATCAAATCAGCAACCCTTTGAAACCCAAACATTGAGTAAAATGTGTAAAACGGAATCGTCGGGCATGAGTGCGTGGAATAAGAGGTTGCTGAGGCAATAAAAGTCGACGTTGCACCGGCTTCATTAATGCCTTCTTCGAATAACTGCCCTGCATCAGATTCTTTGTATTTCATTATCACTTTGTGGTCAACTGGGGTGTACAGTTGCCCTTCTGGATGATAAATTCCAAATTCGGAGAATAATGGGTCCATACCAAAAGTCCTAGCCTCATCCGGAATAATTGGTACAATTCGACTACCCAACTGCTCTGATTTCATTAGCGATCTCAATAACCTTACAAATGCCATAGTGGTTGACACTTGCATTTTTCCTTTAGTGCCCTCATCAAATTCTGAGAAAGTACTCTGCTCTGGCATTGCTAAATTGGATTTTGGTGAGCGCCTTTCGGGTACTGGTCCGTCTAACGCTTTTCTTCTCGCCTTAGCATAAGCAACCACATCGGGAACATCTTTAGGTTCGATTAAAGGATAGTCTTCGAGTTGATCGTCTGTAAATGATAAATTCATATCATCGCGCATGAATTTCATGCTCTCTATGTCGGCTTTTTTCTTTTGGTGAGTGGTATTTCTTCCTGCGAATGAAGGCCCTAATCCATAACCTTTGATAGTTCTAATAATAACTACTGTAGGTTGTCCTTTGTGCGCTGTAGCTTGTGCATATGCAGCATGTAATTTGATGAAGTCATGACCGCCCACATCTTGGCAAAGATCTTCCAAGTCTTGATCAGAATAATTCTCTACCAAGGATGCTAATTCACTAGAATTGAATAATTCTTTACGAATAGTAGCGCCATCTGCAGTCATAATTCTCTGTTCATCACCATCAACAAGAGAGTTTAATCTCGCAATAAGTAAGCCGCTGGTATCCTTAGAAAATAATTCATCCCAACTACTACCCCATAACACCTTGATTACATTCCAACCTGAACCTCTGAATCGACCTTCTAATTCTTGAACGATCTTTGAGTTACCGCGTACTGGACCGTCTAATCTCTGGAGATTGCAGTTCATAGTCATGATTATGTTATCCAATCCCTCCCTAGCAGCAAGCGATAATTGAGACAATGATTCGGGTTCATCTGATTCTCCATCACCCATGGTATACCAGATGCGTGATGTTGTTGTATTTCGCAATCCCCTAGATTCCAAATATCGGTTAAATCTTGCTTGATGAATTGCAGTCATTCCCCCGAGGCCCATACTAACACTAGGAAATTCCCAGAACTCTGGCATCAATCTTGGATGAGGGTAAGAAGAAAGGCCTTTGCCTCCAACTTCTTGCCTAAACAAATCGATTTGTTCTCTTGACAACCTTCCTTCAAGCCATGCTCTAGCATATATTCCGGGAGAAGCATGGCCTTGCCAATAAATATGGTCACCTGAACCATCTCCGTCTTTACCTCGGAAAAAGTGGTTGAAACCAGATTCCCAAGCATGGGATGTTGATGCATAGGTGGAAATGTGCCCTCCTATCCCATCGAAGTATTTGTTAGCCCGAGTTACCATCATCATCGCATTCCAACGAATTATCCCGTGTAGCCGTGTTTCCATTTCTAGGTCACCCGGATAATCACCTTGCATGTTGGGTGCAATGGTGTTGAAATATGGTGTATTGATGACATCAATATCGATGCCTGCAGATTTTGCAGCACTCATTGTGGCATGCAGCAATCTTCTTGCTTCGTCATTACCTTGTTGACCTTGGACTGCCAATATTGAATCAATCCATTCTTGAGTAGAGATAGGATCAGGGTCTGGTAAAACACTGTCAGACTCAAAGGTCATAGCAACTCCCCCGTGTTACTCCTAATACTCTCGGCTTTCAAACCCTTCTAAGTACAAAACCACTACAATTTCGATAAAATCTGCATTTTTTCTTTGTTTTTGGGCTAAAAACGTAATACTGGGGGCCTTTTACAGTCTTAAGAAGAATAACCATGTCGGCACAAGACATAAAGACCGATTTCACTGGGGGCGTTCTATGACTGTAGAAGCCATGGTACAACGAATGATTGACGATTTAACTGCCACTCTTGTCGATGCTGCAAAGCATGACAAGGGTAACTCCGCTGCTGGTACAAGAGTGCGCAAAGCAATGCAAGACAGCAAGGCTGCCGCTCAAGCAGTTCGTGTTCAAGTTCAATCTGACAAGAATAACTGAGAACAAACTTAGTGATAATTTCTAAGCCTTGAGCGAAAGCAAGAGTTAGTCAAACAAGACTAAATCTTCTTGATGTTCAAAAATACTCAAAGGTAAGAATAGTAACAACTTGCTATGCAAGAGAGGAGAATCTGGATTTCTATCCTAATTCTCGGAATTGTTTTTCAAATTCTTGCTGCTATTTTTATGCCATTAGGTCTAGATGCACATGTTCATGCAACATATGTCAGTGATGGTATTGCTGATGATGACCCGACACTGGACTGGGGTAAACTTAGGATTGATGGTGCTAATCAGTCGATTGCTGAAGAAATTCCCGCCGAAGAAAAATGGTTTATCTGGCACGGTATTCTAGAAATATGGCTTGATATTTTTGGAATCTCATTATTTAGTCTCCATATTTTGAGTCTAATAATATCTTTTTCAAGTTTAGCAGTTGTATATTTTTCAACCAAATCTCTGTGGGGTGAAAAGAACGCTCTTGCATTAACTGCAATTTTGTCAATTTACTCTCCTTTGGTTAGGTCTACTGGAAGACTATATCAAGAGAGTATAGTTTTGATGCTGGCGACCATTATAATCTTCGCAGTCATTCGAATTATACGCCGAGAAAACCATAAATTTTGGCACATCACATGTTTGATATGTTTAGCATTAATACTATCGATTAAAGGATTGCCAGTAAAATATTCCTTATACCTATATATGCCAATATTATCGCTTGAATTACATAAGCCGAAATACAAACCTGTTTCTATACCAATTTTAATCATAATTACGACTCTAATCTCAATAGTTCTAGTGTGGCATAGGTTAGGTGAAGTCACCCTTGATTTAGCGTTTATTTTACCTGTTACAATATTTATATCGGGAATAATATACCTCTATATTGGAGGATTATTATTCGCCAGTAATTCGACTAGAGCGAACTCAGAATCGGATTTATTGATGCTAATTTCGCAATTAATTTTTGCCGGTTTGTGTGGATATATTGTAATGTTACTACTAGTTGAAATGAATACTTTAGAAACAACTAGAGAGACTGTTCAAAATCGTTTTAGGTATATTTACCGATACGTAACTGTATTGGTTGTACCGTTGTGGTGGTCTCAAATGGCTAAAGATGAAAATTCTGAGATTCAGTTAAAGGAAAATAAGCAGCGTAGTTTAATGACTTTGGCAATAGCCCTGATGTTAATCATAAATGGATATCTTCTAACATTTGATAGGGGGTTAGAAAAAGTAGGGGAAGACATCTCTGAGGAAATTGAAGATAATCAAAATATCCTGTATATTGCAGACCCTCCATTATCTATGCACCGCTTATACACTTTACAACTAACTATTGATCCGCACCATGATAGAAATATCACTGCTTTTTGGGTTAATGAAGATATAAATTGGACTGAACTGATTGAACAAAACAGTATTGATTGGGTGATATTCAGTGATAACTCTACGAATTACCTAGATGAGAATTGGGTTTCATACGAAATCGATGCTGATTATGAGGTATTCTACCTTCCATCACAGATGGATTAATTCAACACATTGAACCAACTGCGAGATACATGAGCGGGATACTGGATGGTGTCAAAATACTCGATTTATCTAGGGTTTTAGCAGGCCCTTATGCAACACAGATGTTATCGGATTTGGGCGCTGAAGTCGTTAAAGTCGAAGCACCTTGGGGTGATGATACTAGGAAATGGGGGCCTCCATTCACGAAAGGTTTTGATGGAAATCAAGTAGCAGCATACTTTCTTTCATGCAATAGAGGCAAGGAAATTATCAATCTCGATCTTAAACAGGAAATCGAAGAGGTCAAACAAATGATTAGCGAAGCTGACGTTTTGGTTGAAAATTTCAGACCTGGGACATTGACTAGATTATTGGGTGAATTGCCTAAAGAATTGATTGTTTGCTCAATTTCAGCATATGGCGCTGATGGCCCTAGAAGAGATGAACCTGGCTATGATATCGCTTTACAGGCACGTTCAGGAATAATGAGTATTACTGGTGATGCGAACGGGCCTCCAGCAAAGGTTGGAGTCGCTTGGATTGATGTTATTACAGGCTTAAATGCTTCAAATGCAATATTGGCAGCCTTGATGCACAAAATGAAAACCGGTGAAACAAAGCATATTGATATCTCACTTTGGGATTGTGCTATAGCAGCATTAGTCAATCAAGCGCACAATGTTTTAGCAAGCGGAAAAGATCCTAAAAGAATGGGTTCGGCACATCCTAATCTAGTCCCATATAGGGCTTTTAAGGCAAGTGATGGTTGGTTTGTAATTGGAGTCGGATCAGATAATCAATGGCAAAAATTAGTAAAAGCACTGAATATTGATTCAAAGAAAGAATGGGATACAAATTCAGGCAGAATCGAGTTTAGAGATGAAGTGGAAAATGCGATAGGAAAAATAGTCATAGGAATGAAAAGGAAAGGCCTTGAGAATCTATTGGATGGCGTACCTTGCGCACCTGTAAATACAATCAGTGAGGCTATTAATGACCCCCAATCTATCGCTAGAAATCTAATAGTTAATCACAAAGGAGTAAATGTTATTGCAAGTCCTCTTCGATTTATTGACCCTTAAAAAGAGAATAATGAGGTTTGTCCGCCTTCTCTAATTAGACCTGCTTCGCGTAATTTGTCTAGGGCATTATCCATTCTTCTTTGGCTAAATTGTCTTTCGACTTGTAAGAATTGAGTTAATCCTGCAATGTCGATTTCTTTTAATTCTAAATTCTTTATATCGACATCATTAGATGGATGATTATGAAAAATTTCCCTAATCTCATCTAATCTTTCAGGGACCTCTTTGCCTTTTTCCTCACAGATTTGTTCAATATTACCATGTAGCTTAATCAATTTTAATCCGGTCTTTGGACCGATTCCTCTAATTCCAGGATGGAAATCTGTACCTATCATAATTGCTAAATCAATTAATTGACTTCGTGAAAGTTCGTGTTCCTGTAATAATTCAGCCAACTGAATTTTCTGAGCATGGACTGTTCTACCGTGTTGTTTGGTACCATCGGTCATTAGATTTCTAATGAGGACCGGTGTACCATACAGTAATGCATCCCAGTCTTGGGTAGCAACTGCATCAAGTTGCCCCATCGCAGCCATTACAGCTGCTTGTCCTTCCCCTTCAGCCTTGGCATCTACCCAGGGAACCCCCAAGAAGTCGAGTAGTTGTTTGGTTTCCTGTACCATCTCTGGCGAGTAATGCATTATTCTTTGAGCCATCTTTTGCGCTAAAGCAAAGTCTCCAGCCTCTAACGCCTCTTTGTGAATTCGCTCAGATTCCTCTCTCCTGGCTCTACGAGCAGCGATTTCATCAGCTTTTAGCTCGGGTGCCTTGCCATCAAAAATAAATACAGGTTTGATACCCTTGGAAAGAAGCATTGTAGTTCTGTTTAGAAAGCCCATCAAGTGTGATACAACTTTACCATTCTCGGATTTTAATGGGCCACCATCGCCCTGCGGAGATCTATCCCTAATGGTTGTCAGAAACTGAAAGGCAGTTAGAAACGCATCTACTCCAACTCTTTTGCCTGCCAAACTATCTAATTCTATATTTTCAGGAGATGCTAGGTCACGTAAATTGCAGCCCATGATACGCTCTGTGGTCGATAGTATGTGTATATTCGCATTGTGAGTATTCCGAATTTGTCAAGAGGGGGGATGTGGAGCATGACTCATGGCGGGCAATGTAGCGTGTTTACGCGGTTGGCACCCCGCTCTTGCCAAAGCCGAGTTAGAATCCTTATTCCCAAAAAATCAGGTAATTGCACTTGAATCTCCACGCTTAGTCGCGCTAGAAGGTGAATTAGACCTAGAACAGGCTGCAAAAAATGTTAATTCTAGTGGCGGAATTCAAGCAATATTAACCGATTGTATAATCATGGATTGGGATAATAAAGATGAAACTAAAAAACAATTCATCAAAAATATCAGGAATGTCATTGAAAAATCTAGTATTAATGGGACTGTAGGAGTGTTTTCATGGCGGCAAGAAGGACGAATCAATGGTTTGAGTGGCAGTGAAATTGCAAGTACAATTGGAGCGATTGCTACAGATTTAGGATTTTCAATCAATTTAGAGGAGCCTGACCACAAACTTGGAATTATGCTTGATGGGTATTCAAACAAAGTGATTTGTGGATGGATGCTTGATGCAAATATGGATTCTAGTGGATTGAGTAAAAGAAGAGCAACTGAAAGACCATTTTTCAAACCGATTAGTCTTGATCCGAAACTAGCCAGATTAGCAGTAAATCTTGCAGGTGGCCCGAACGATGAGAGAATTATTCTTGATCCAATGACTGGAACTGGGGGGTTTGCTATTGAAGCGGCTACTATGGGTAGGAATATTATCGCTATAGATATGGAAGAAGAAATGGTTGAAGGGACAATAAAAAATATTGAGTGGGCTTTAGAGACTCCAAAATCAACCATTGAGGTAATTAAAGGAGACGCTACTAAACTTCCGCAACATATCCCCAAACAGTGGGCTGGAAAAATTTCAGGAGTGGTTTTAGACCCACCTTATGGAAGAAATTCTCATGGCACTATTTCTCATTTTGAATTACTAGAAAGTACCTTGTCAAGTGTATGTAAAGTGTGTTCCAAAGATGCTAATCTAGTTTTAATTTTACCAATTAAAGCAATTAAAATTGATAATTATAATCAATTAAAGGATGATTCCTTAATCGAATTATTGCACGGAGATTGGGGTGGTTTTACAGCCATGATTGCAAATAGTGGATGGGATGTCAAAGGCCTATGGAGTGAACATGTTCACTCTAGCCTAAGTAGACTTATTCTCCACGCAACAATCTCTCCTCAAGATTAAGAAGAGTCATTGCATCTTCCTCTGTTGGTTGAGAGAATCTTTGCTTGTAGGGACAGCCCTGGTCGAGAATCACCTTATCAGATGGATCTAAAACATAGGGATACTTCGAACAGCCTTTTGGACGGATATCATAAACTGAACAAATTCCTTCGGCATCATAGTTAGAGGAATTTGTCAACAAAAAAACGCATGCATTAGTGGTTTGGCTATTCAATAATGTTAAGACGCCATTATTAGACCAAGTAAATTGTTCCAATTCCATACCTGTTCTTCTAGCAAGTTTAGCTGCCTCTGATTTTGTTAACGGCATAGTAGTCTCTCTACAACAAGCTGAGCAACTCATCTGTATGCATGGAGATGAGCGAGCCATAAACCCCCTGTAAGGTATTACTTATTCAATAAAATGGTTAGATATAAAATAAACTACCGATTTGTGATTTCATCCAACTTATTCAAGAAGGGTAGGCTTGTGGCTTGAACACGGGCGATTAGGGTAGTCTGGATATCCTTCCGGCCTTCGGAGCCGG
>CEWG01038435.1_pt1 | contig 38080 bp, 38 predicted proteins | sample 361411 | NCBI WGS metagenome assembly CEWG01 (sample SAMEA2622173, study PRJEB7988) | marine metagenome | biome: marine biome (ENVO:00000447); feature: surface water layer (ENVO:00002042); material: "saline water (ENVO:00002010), including plankton (ENVO:xxxxxxxx)" | depth 5 m | reverse complement strand
ACTAATAGCTCAATCGGCTTGATTTATGCACTGAAAAAAATTTTTAAACTCAAAATTAATAGATACAATAATTAATTATTCACATACTTTGTTCGAAACTTAAACCATATATAAGAAAAACAAAATTTTTCAGATTTTTTGCTTCATTAAGAGACATAACATTTTTAGGGACTTTGTCTTTAATTTTTACGATAGAAAATTTGGAATATTTCAAAATTAGTTTGATTATCATTTATTTTAGTTTGATGATTTCATCTATATTAAATGTTATAATGCATATTTTTTATGCAAGGGAGTATTTAAGATTTGAAAAAAAATAGAAAGAAAGTTGATAGAAAAATTTATAAATAATTTATATATGATTAATCAAAATTTTAAAGTAACAAAAGAAAGTTCACCTTTCCCATATGTTAAAATACAAGATTTTTTAGAGGACAAATTTTTTAAGGAATTAGAATTAAATTTTCCGAAATCCGAGGAATTTACTCCCAACGATAGAACAGTCAAGAGAATGGATTTTGACACATCCTATGGAGATAATTTATATAATAATCTTATCCTAAAAAATGAATGCTATAAAAAGTTTCATGATTATATTTATAGCAAAAAGTTCATCAATTTTTTCTTAAATATTTTTAAAAAAGAAATTGAAAAAGAGAGTCAAAACGGGGAATTTTTAGAGGATATAAATAGTATGCTATTAAAACCTTCACCTCACGAAGTTGGAGGAGTAAAAGGAAAAAATCAATTAAACAATATTGACGAAAAGTTTTTATATCCTCGTCTAGATATAGGATTGGGAGTTGAGGGTTATGGAAAAAATAACGGTGGAGGAGGAATACATATAGACAATCCTCAAAGAATTATTTCATTACTTTTTTATCTAGGAGGCTATGATCATATTGAGGGTGGTGATCACAGAATTTGGAAAATGAACAAAAACAAAGATGATTTAGAAATTTATGAGACAATTAAACCAAAAAAAAATCTTTTAATTGCAGGCTTGCAAAATAATTTTGCATTTCACGATGTGAAACCAGTCCAGAAGATTAATGGATCAAGAAATGCATTTTATATGGCAGTATCAAGTTCTGTGCCTGTTTGGAAGAATGTTAAAAATGATAATTTTAATATTAAATACAATAAAAACCGAGTAAAATTAAATTTTATCCAAAAATTGAAAAAAAAATTTTTTTAAAATAAATTCTTTATTTTTTATGAAAGAATATAACCTCTTCAATAAAATTTTTTCTGCAATTAATCAGCTCAGATATTATGTTTATGAAAAAATTTTATTAAGCATTAAAAGAAAATATTTGAAAAACATTCTACTAAAGAAATATCCTAAAATTGATATAATTCTACCCACATATAACAGATCTGAAATGTTATTAAAAAGATCAATTCCCTCAGTTTTAAACCAAACATACAAAAATTTTAGATTAATAATTATTGGGGATAAATGCACTGATAATACAGAGGAAATTATCAAAAACTTTAATGATAAAAGAATTTATTTTGAAAATTTAAAAGAGAGAAAAAAGAGATATCCTGAAACACCGCAAAATCATTGGTTTGCAGGACCTGTTTTTGCAATTAATAGAGCTTTAGAAATGATTAGAGGAGATTGGATAGCTAGAATTGATGATGATGATATATGGACAGATGATCATTTAGAAAAATTGCTAAATCATGCACTTAAAACAAATGTTGAATTTGTTTCTAGCTCTTACACGACAATAGTTAATAACCAAAAAACACTTAAAGATTTCTCTTTAGAAAATCCTGCTATAGGAGGAGTTCAAACTTGGTTATACGCTTCATACTTAAAGTTTTTTAAATCTAATATAAATTGTTGGAGAAAATCCTTTAATAGAGTTAACGACTTAGATTTACAAGATAGAATGTATAAAACGGGTGTTAGAATGGCTTATCTTCCAGTATCTACATGCATTATAAAACCTAGGCCAAATGAAACTGAAATTGGATTAAAGGCTTATATGAATAATAAAGAAGCATTTTTAAAAAAATATAAATTTAATGACTGATAATAACTACAAAGATTTTAATTATAAGCAAATAAAAGATCAGAATTTTGATAATTTAAAAAAAGAAAATATTTTTTTTAAATGGGGTAAAATTGATGGTTCAATCTTTTTAAATTCATTATTTACAAATTCTGATATAGGTGAAAGTTTAATTGAAAACTCAAAATTTAATAATTCTTCATTAAAGAATGTAAAAAATTTTCATGGCAGGTTTGTAAAATGTAGTTTTAAAATATTAAATTTAGAAAATTACGATGGACGAGATAATATTTTTAATGAGTGTATTTTCAATGAAATAAGTTTTAAAAAGTCAATTTTAAGAGGGTCTAAGTTTATTAGCTGTATATTCAAAAATTGTAATTTTAATAATTGTGATATAAAAAAAATTAGTTTTGAAAATTCATCCTTAAGCAATATCAATTTTCATCAATGCGATTTATTTATGGCAAATTTTAAAGATGCGATTTCTGAAAAAATAATAGTTTCAAAATCCAATACTTTTTTGACAAAATTTAACAAAGAAAAATCAAAAGAATTATCTATTATTGAAAATTCATAATATTTAATTTGAATAAAACCTAAAAAGGATATAAACCAAATCTATGAGACCACTTTCTGAAATGACCATTATCCAAATTGAAGTTACCAACGCATGTTGGTTAAAATGTTCAAACTGTACTCGACATGTTGGTCATCACAGAAATCCATTTTTTATGGAACTAGACTATATTGAAAAAGCAATTGATTCTTTAGAGGGTTTTGAGGGTAACATTGGTATTATGGGTGGAGAGCCAACCTTACACCCAAAATTTGATGATATTTGTAAGCTTGTACAAAAAAAAATTCCTAGAAGAAAAAGAGAATTTTGGACAAGCGGTTTTCAATGGGCAAAAAAAAAGGATATTATTTTAGAAACTTGGGACAAAGATAGGATTGCCTATAACGAACATTCTACTCCTGGAGGAAAACATACACCATTATTAGTTTCAATTGATGAAGTAGTTGAGGACAAGAAACTTATGTGGCAAATGATAGATAATTGTTGGATACAAAGTCAATGGTCAGCTTCGATTACACCTAAAGGAGGTTTTTTTTGTGAAGTAGCAGCATCTCTTGATTATTTATTAGATGGACCGGGAGGATATAAAATTGAAAAAGGATGGTGGAAGAAAAATCCAAAACAATTTAAAGATCAAGTTGATAGATACTGTGTAAATTGCTCAGGTGCTTTACCTCTTCCTGCACAAAGTGATGGTTATGGTGGAAGACCAAATAATGAAAACGTAAATAATTATGATACTATTTCTAAAGGGATGCTTGAAAAACTAAAAGCTGTAAAATCTCACAAAGTTAATGCAGGTCACTACAAGATTTTTGATCAAAAATATACCACTCAAGATTTAGAGAAATATTCAGAAAACTGGGAACCATCAAAGTTTAAACCATTTGTAACTCATGAACCAAATGATTATGACGTAAAAGGCCCTATAAGAAAAGTTGACTACAAAAAAAGTGGTAAAATTTAAATTTTAATTTTTTTATAATTTATTGTGAAACTTTGATCTGCTTTTATGAAAATATCAAATTTTTATAAGATCCAAAAGTGGTTAAAAGAAAACGATATTTATTTTCATAATGATGTAAATATAAGCTCAAGATCTTGGATAAAAGCAGGTGGAATTGTTAGAACATTTATTCAACCTGACAATATAATTAAATGTCATGAATTAATAAAGTTTTTTTCAAAGGAAAAAATTAATTTTTATGTTTTAGGTAATCAATCTAATGTAATTGTTAGAGATGGAGTTATAGAAACTCCAATAATAAACTTTATAAAATTATCACATATTCAATTAAATAAATCGCTAAATGGGTTACACATAACTTGTGGAAGTGGTGTACCAATTCCAAAATTTTCAAAATATCTAACTAATCAAGGCTACTCTGGTGCTGAGGGAATTTTGGGAATACCGGGAAGTATCGGGGGTGGTATTTGTATGAATGCATCATCTTATAATAATTATTTAGCAACTTATATAGAGGACGTTAAAGTTGTATCTGACAATGGTGAACTTTCAATACTTAAAAAAAAGGATCTTAATTTGAGATGGAGAGGCTCCATAATTAAAGATAAGAGGTATGTTGTTTTAGAGTGTAAGTTTTTTATACCTAATAAGAATTACATTGGGGAAAATGAAACCAAAAAAATTTCTGATAAGATACTTAAACACAGAAGATATTATCAAGAAAACAAATTACCAAATTTAGGAAGTATATTTGCAACCAAAAATATTTATAAAGATTTATCAAGAAAAAATATAATTTTCTTCCTACTTTATGTCTTTTACAAATTAGGTAATTATTTTTTCTATAAGTTTAACAAGTCGAAAATTTTAAATTTTAGAAAATTCATGATAACTTTATATTTAAAAATGCTAGGTCTAGATAACTTTGACCAGTGGAGTACATCTGATAAAACGTTAAATTGTTTAGTTAATAAAGGGGCTCAAGAAACAGATAAAGCGATAAGCTTTTTAAAAGAATTTAAAAAGAAAACTAAAAAATATTTTGAAATGGAAAATATTATTCTGGAAGATATTCAATAGATATGATTGAAATTGTAACTTACCATAACACTATTAATTATGGTGCGTTAATACAAAGCCTAGCATTAAAAGATTTTATACAAAAGAATTTTAAGGTAAAAGTTAAACTTTGTGATTATCATCCAAAAAAATTAATATATTCAGAAAAGTATAGACCTTTAATTACTAAAAATTTTTATAAATTCTTTGGAAGTATAAAAAAGAATTTTTTAATTTATTCTTGGAAAAAAAAAGCTTTTTTTAATCAAGATCATGATAATGATGAGGGATTGGCAAAACTAAATATATATGGAAGCGATGAGATATGGAATGTAAATAATGCTTATCACGGTTATGATCCTTTTTATTTTGGTAAAAATCACGATAAAATCAAAATTGCTTATGCTGCAAGTGTTGGCAGAACAAATTTAAATAATGTTAGTGAAACAATTAAAGATGAAATAAAAGTTTTATTAAATAGATTTGAGAGTATTTCAGTCAGAGATGAAAATACCGCAGAATTTGTAAATAAATTGATTAATACAACTCCAGAAATTGTTTTAGATCCTACATTGATATCCACCCCAGAAATATTAGAAAATGAAAAGTTTATAGAACAAAAATTAAATTATAACTATGCTTTAGTATATGGCACAGTATTTTCTAAATCTCAAATAGACGTTATTTTTAACTATTGTAAAAGAAAAAATTTAAAAATTATTTCTGTTGGTTACTTTAATAGATGGGTAAAAAAAAATTTCTTAGGTTTAAATCCAACTACATTTTATGATTTTATAAAAAATTCTAATATTGTTTTTACATCAATGTTCCATGGAATAATGTTTTCAACAAAGCTTAATAAACAGTTTTATTTTTCACCTGATCCCATAAGATCTAATAAGATCAAAAGTTTTGTAGACGAAATGAATTTACATAGAAGAGAGTTTAAAGATTCTTTAGATGATGGTTATATTGATTATAATCAAATAAACAAAAAATTAAATAATAGGATTATGTCAAGTCAGAATTTTTTACTGAAAAGCATAGAAAAAAATTTAATTTAAATAAAACCCTTAAAACTGAAGAAGTAATCAGTTCACTCAAAACTAGAAAAACTTTTAATTTATCTAATTTAAAAAAAATTAAATTAGAAATGATTTAATAAGTGAATTAAATAATATTGATTAATAGTTGTTACCTAGATTCTGCGATAATTAATCATACACTCATCTTTATTTTTTAAACTTAAAATTATTGATGTTTTTAAATCTTTAAGTTCAAAACTTTTTTTATTATTTTCTAAATTATTTAAAATTTCTTTCCAATAAAGATTCTTATTATAGTTTGACCTAATGGTCAGTTTATCAGTCATAAAAGGTATTTTTTCTAGCATAATGTATTTTGTGATATAGTTGAATAACCAACAATTTTTTACACTGTGTGTATCTAATTTTTTTAAATTATTTATTCCTTTTAAGATTTTGTAGTAAGCCTGTTTAGTTTTTGGTTCAATTGTAAATCCATTTCCTGAACAATTAGATTCACCACATATAATTGTTGGTATTGAGTAAAGAGGATATTCATATGCTGCTGTACCATGAGAAGTTATGACCACATTAACAAACTTATAAAAATTATCAATTTTGTAATCGCTAGGAAAAAGTTTAATATTTTTTACTGAATTTATTTTAGAATTAAAAATCTCCTTTGTTGAGATTTTTGCATTATACACTTTTTCACTTGGGTGTTCTTTAATTATCCAATTAACATTTTTTATTTTTTTAATTTGATCAATAGTATCACTTAACCAAATCATATCATTTTCATACAAATTCCAAGAGTGTGAAAGATTCCCGTCTGTAAATTCATGAGCGAGTATAATAACTAGTGGTTTATTATCAAAATTGAAAAAACTATTAATTTCTGATCGTGATCTAAACTGTTTTTTTGATTTATTATTTGATTTTATTTGTTGATATACATCTTTTCCAATATTTAGTTTTATCTTTTTATTAATTATTTTTTTATAATTTGAGTTTCCAATTTTTTTTGACACAATTTTAGATAATTTATCAAATATATCAGGTGATACTCGATTTCTGCTCTTATAGGCATCATCAAAGTTATTATAAAATTTAAGCCCAATATTTTTTCTGCCAGCTCTAGAGACAACTCTCACTTTATTTAATAAAGCACTTTGCAGATTTACTCTTAGAGGAAAATATTGAGTTTCAGATTGAACTAAATAACTATTTTGCTGATTTTTATATATTAATTTTAATTGTTCTCTATGTATTAATAATTTCATCAAATAACTGTAGTACACGGGTTCAATAGTAAAAATATGAGGTTTTTTTTCAAATCTTAAAAATTGTTCATACAAACATTTGCCTATATCAATTCCATCATATTTTAGTTTAAGGAGCAGTTTGTAATTTGTTACTTTTTTTAATATTTCATAAGATTTTATGAAATAATAAATTCTCTTTATTATATTTCCCTCATCAACATATATAAATTTATCTACATGATAACTCTCAAATATTTTTTTACTTTGAATATCCCAAGGCCTTATCAATGCAACAATATCTTTATTTTGAATTTCAGATAACTTTTTTGCAATTATAACATTATAAATGATATACTCTGGTTGAGCTATGAAACCCTCAACAAAAATTACTTTATTCTTGTCTGCAATTATTTTTTTATTTAATCTATAATTAGTCAGCAAATATTTATTTAAATAATCATTAAAAAAGATATCTAATTTTTTTTGTTTGAATAATTTAGAATATAAACAAATAATAATATTTGTATCCCTCAGAATTATATATGTTCTATATATAAAACTTATAAATTCTTTAAATTCGTTTTTTATAAAATTAAAAACAATTTTTAAAATTTTCATAAAAGGTAATTTTTAAAGAAAAACTATTAATGTGTTCAAAATATGAACATAATACATTTATGTAATATCTTTACAAGTTAAAATAATTGATGTAATAAAATATATGCCATCAATCGAAGAACAATTTAATATTCTCAGAAAAGTAGCAAACTCAAAAAATATTTCTCAAAGAATTTTATCTTATAAACTTGGCTACAGCCTGGGTAAGCTAAATTACTGTCTGAAACATTTAAAAAAACATGGTCTAATAAAAATCAAAAGATTCAAAAATAGTCAAAATAAAATGGCATATAAATATTTATTAACCGCTAAAGGAATTAAACTACGAACTAATTTAACAATCAATTACATGAAAAGAAAAATGACAGAGTATGACGAGCTTAAAAAAGAGCTAAAAAGATAATATTTATAGATTATGAAAAATTTATCATGGTGTACAAAATGTATTAATAATTCCCTGAGACCTAGAATTGAATTTGATCGTTATGGTGTTTGTAATGCTTGTCAATGGAGTGAAGAAAAAAAAAAATTAAATTGGAATAAAAGAAAGTATCAACTTAAAAAGATAATAAGAGAAATAAAAAAAAATAATAATCTGTATGATTGTTTGGTTCCAGTGAGTGGAGGAAAAGACGGAACGTATGTATCGAATGTGGTTCGTGATAAACTTAAACTAAATCTTTTAACTGCCACATCTAGACCAGCCTTAGAAAGTGAATTGGGAAATCTAAATTTAAGAAATTTTATAAAAAACGGATTTGAGCATATTCATATCAGCACAAATGGTGAAGTGATGCAAAAAATCAATAAACTTGGGCTTGTTCACAAAGGTTCACCATATTATGGCTGGCTAATGTCGATTATTACTGTTGTGGTAAAATTGGCATTAACTTTTAAGATAAAACTTATTTTTTATGGAGAGGATGGTGAAGTTGAATATGGAGGGTCTTCAGAAAATAAAAATAAACCATTTTTTGATTTGAAATATGCAGTCAAAAATTATTTTGAGGGGGATTATCGAAAAATACTGAAATTAACAAAATGTAGTAAGAAAGATCTATTTTGGTTTGATTTATCTGAAAATGATTTAAAAAAAAATCAGATACTAATGACACATTGGGGATATTTCGAACCTTGGGACTCTTACAAAAATTATTTAAGTGCTAAAAAAAAATCGGGATTTAAAGAAGATAGTAAAAGTAATTCTGGTACATTTACAAATTTTGCACAAAGTGATCAATCCTTGTTCGCATTACATACCTTCATTATGTATTTAAAATTTGGATTTGGAAGAGCCACTCAAGATGCCAACATTGAGATAAGGAGGGGTGCTATGAATAGAGACCAAGCTAAAAATTTAGCAAATTTGTATGATAACAGTTTTCCACACGAGTATTTAAATCAATATTTAGATTATTATCAAATGAGTAAAAAAGAATTTTTCAAAGTTCTTGATTCGTGGACAAATAAAAATTTATTTTCCTCGAAAAAATATGTTTGGATACCAAAATTTAAAATCAATTAAAAATGAAAAAAAATAAAAAAGTTGTTGGAATAATTGATTATGGAATGGGAAATATTAAATCAATCGAAAATTGTCTTACATACTTGAAATTTAACTACAAAATTATTTCACATCCAGACGAAAATTTTTATAGTCATATAATTATACCAGGTGTTGGTGCTTTCAAAAAAGCAATTAGTAATTTAAAAAAAAAAAAACTTTTTAATTTTATTATCGACCACGCAAAAAATAAAAAAACAAATACATTAGGAATTTGTTTAGGCATGCAATTAATGACCTCATCAAGCGATGAAGACGGTTATTCAAAAGGACTTAGTTTTTTTTCAAATAAAACAAAAAAATTACCTCCGTCAAAAAAATTAAAATTCCCACATGTGGGATATAATAATATTAATATAAAAAAAAAATCTAAAATTTTTAATAATATAGATGATGATTCAGATTTTTATTTTGACCATTCTTTTGCTGTAAAAATCAGTCAAAATAATGATATTTCAAGTACCTGTTATCATTCTAATGAATTCGTGTCATCTCTAGAAAAAGACAATATTTATGGAGTTCAGTTTCATCCTGAAAAAAGTCAGTCAAATGGAGTTAAATTATTTCACAATTTTTTAAATTTGTAATGTTAAAAAAAAGAATTATTTTTACTTTATTATATTCCAATGGATTTTTTGTGCAAAGTAGAAATTTTAATCTACAAATTGTAGGAGATATCAACTGGCTAAAACATAACTATAATTTTAAAAAGATAAGCAGGTTTATAGATGAACTTATCATTATTGATATATCAAGGAGCCAAAAAAGTTTAAAAAATTTTGTTAAATCAGTTAGAGAAATTTCAAAAGATATTTTTGCTCCTCTAACCTTAGGTGGAGGTATAGATAATTTTGAAAAGGTTAAAATATTAATGAAAAATGGAGCTGATAAAATTTTAATCAACAGTAACCCAAACAATTTAAATCTTATAAAAAAAATTTCTAATTCCTTTGGAAATCAATCAATTATTGTAACTTTAGATTTTAAAAAGGAAAATAACACTTATTTTGCTTACTCACTAAATGGTACCAAAAAAATTAATATGTCTATAAAGAAATATTTATCAATTGTATCTAATTATCCTGTTGGTGAAATCATTTTAAATTCAATTGATATGGATGGCACAGGTCAGGGTTTAGACTTCAAAATTTTGAATTTTGTGCCAAAAAAAAATAAAAAATCAATTATTCTTAGTGGTGGTACTGGTAATGAAAAACATTTTGAGACTGGTTTAAAAAATAAATCACTAGATGCAATTTCGACATCAAATTTGTTAAACTTTATAGGTGAGACATTTAAGAATGTTAGAAACTATTTGATTAATAATCAAAACCAATTACCGATTTGGAATTTTGATGATAAAATATTTAAAAAATAAAAAATGTATATAAAAAAAAAACCTTATTTTATTGCTGAAGTTGGAGTTAATCATAATGGAAGATTAAATTTAGCAAAAAAATTAATATTAGGTGCAAAAAAGGCTGGCGCTGACGCAATAAAATTTCAATCATTTATTGCTGAGAATTTAGTAAAAAAAAATGCCCCTAAAGTAGCTTATCAAATTGACAAAAAAAACTCTTCAGAGACACATTTTCAAATGTTAAAGAAATTAGAGTTAAGCTTTAAAGATCAAAAGAAGCTATTATCTTTCTGTAAGAAATTAAATATTGAATTTATTTCAACACCATTTGATATTCAAAGTGCTTTTTATTTGAAAAAATTAGGGGTAAATATAATTAAAATTTCTTCAGGAGATCTAACGGATTTTACTCTTCATGAAACAATAAGTAAATTCAATATAGATACTATAATTTCTACTGGTATGGCAAATATGTTTGAAATTGAGAGAACTTTAAAATTATATAAAAACAAAAGTAAAGTTTCATTATTACATTGTGTTTCAAATTACCCCGCTGCAATTAATAGTCAAAATCTTAAAGTAATTAAATTAATGAAAAACAAATTTAAATGTAGATTAGGTTATTCAGACCATACAGTTGGTGATCTTGCTTCAATTGTTGCAGTGGCTGATGGTGCTGAAATAATAGAAAAACACATAACACTAGATAACAGAATGAAGGGACCAGATCACAAGGCATCAATGGAGTTAAAAGATCTTAAGAGTTTTATATATAAATTAAAAAATGTTAATTTAGCCAAGGGCAAAAATGAAAAAAAATGTCAAAGTGAAGAGTCTAAAACAAAAAAAATCTCTCGTAAAAGCTTATATTTTTCAAAAAAATTATCTAAGGGTCATAGGTTAGAAAAGAATGATTTTATTACATTAAGACCTGCAAAAGGATTAGATCCTTTTCATATCAAAAAACTAATAAATAAAAAACTTTCTAGGAATGTGAAAAAGTTTCAAATTGTCTCGAGAAAAATATGAAAAAGTTATTCATATCTACAGGAGGATTTAAAAATTTAAAACCTACTCAAGCAATAAAAAAACTTAATGATCATAATATATTTAATATTGAACTCTCTGGAGGAAAGTACGAAAAAGACATTGAACAAAAAATTTTGAAAATTGATAAAAAAAACAACATTAGAACTCACAATTATTTTTTACAACCCAAAAAAAATTTTGTAATTAATTTAGCTTCAGAAGATAAAATTATTGTTAAAAAGAGTATTAATTTAATTAAGAGAAATATCTTATTGGCCAAAAAGATAAAATCAAAACATGTTAGTTTTCATGCAGGTTTTAGATTTGATCCTACTCCGAGCAGTCTTGGAAAATCAATTCAAAAAAAGGTAATAATAACAGAAAAAAAAGCACTAGAAAATTTTAAAAGGAATTTAAAGCACTTAGCTATATTCTCAAAAAAAAAAGGTATAAAAATCTTGATAGAAAATAATGTTTTATCTAATGAAAATTTTAAAAATTTTAGATGCAATCCATTTTTATTATGCTCACCACAACAAATACGAAAATTTTTTAAAATTAAAATACCGAATGTTTCTTTTTTAATGGATGTAGCTCATTTCAAAGTTTCATGCAAAACTCTTAAAATAGATTTATCAAATTCTTATAAAAAGATTATTAAATTTATTAATGCTTACCATCTAAGTGACAATAATGGACTTGCAGATACAAATTCAAAAATTACTAAAAATTCATGGTTTATTGATAATTTAAGAAAAGATATTAATTATTTCACACTTGAGGTGTATTCAGAGAATTTTAACCTTTTGAGAAAACAAATTAATTTAGTTGAGCAAGCCATTAATGATAAAATTTAAAAAGAAAAAAGCGATACTGAATCAATTGATTATTCCTGAGAGCTATAACATTTTTAAAGCAGCCAAAATTATCGATCTAAATGGGCAAGGCTTAGGGTTTGTATGTAAAAATAAAAAAATACTAGGAATTGTTACAGATGGAGACATAAGAAGATTTATTTATAAATCTAAATCAAAAAAAATTCGTAGCCAAAATATAAAAAAGGCTATGAGAAAAAATTATAGCTTTGCATTAATAAATGACTCCTTTGATAAAATTTTTAGTTTATTAGATGAGACAATTAAAGTTATCCCCATAATTGATCATAAAAAAAATCTTGTCGACTTTGCTTCCTCAGATAAAATTTCCAATATACCTATCTATGAACCTTTCTTAGATTATAGAGAAAAGGAGTATGTGAAAAAATGTATGGAGACAGGTTGGATTTCTTCTAGAGGAGAATTTATAAAAAAATTTGAGAATAAATTTGAAAAAGTAATTAAATGCAAAAATTCACTTAGCGTTAATAGTGGTACCTCAGCAATTATGCTGAGTTTGTTAAGTATTGGGATAAATCCAGGGGACGAAATAATAGTTCCAAATTTTACATTTATGGCCCCCTGGAATGCGATAATCATTTTAGGAGGTAAACCTGTGCCTGTTGACGTAGAATTAAACACAATGAATATCGATGCTGCTAAAATAGAAAAAAAAATAACAAAAAAAACAAAAGGCATAATTGCGGTGCACTTATATGGTTGCCCGGCGAACATGGAAAAGATAACAAAATTAACAAAAAAATATAAATTATTTTTGATAGAGGATTGTGCGGAGGCGATAGGAAGCTATTATAAAAAAAAACATGTTGGGTTATTTGGTGATATAGGTACTTTTAGTTTTTATGGGAATAAAACAATTTCCACAGGTGAAGGTGGAATGGTAATTTTTAAAAATAAACAAATTTATAATAAAGCAAGATTGATTAAAAACCATGGCATGGATGACCAAAAAAGATACTTCCATTCTTATCTTGGTTCAAATTTTAGGATGACAAACATCCAAGCAGCAATTGGATTGGCTCAACTTGAAAAATTTAAAACAATAATTAATAAAAAGAAAAGATTAGTAAATTTGTATATCAAAGCTTTAAAAAATTTTAAACCAGTTACATTTGTAAAGTCAGAAAAAAATATTATTAATTCTTATTGGTTATTCAATATTTTGTTGAAAAAAAACACAAAAATTAAAAGAGATAGAATTCTTAATTTGTTAAGAAAAGATGGGATAGATGTGCGTAGAGGCTTTTTTGCTGCTAATGAACAACCTATATTTAAAAAATATTTCAATAAAAAAGACAAGTTTCCCAACTCTTTATATCTTTCTAAAAACTTGATCAGTCTTCCAAGCTTTCCTCATTTGCCAAAAAAAACTGTTGAAACTATTACCAAAAGGTTAAAAGAGATAATATCATAAAATTAAAAATTAATATGAAAATTAAAATTATAAATTTGATTAAAAAAAATGAATAAAGGACAAAAGTTACTAAAAGAAGCAAAAAAAATAATTCCAGGAGGTAACCAACTTTTATCTAAGAGAAGTGAAATGTTTTTACCAGGAGGATGGCCGACATATTATAAAAAAGCAAAAGGATGTAAAGTGTGGGATTTAAATAATAATGTTTATTATGATTTTGCTGGCATGGGTGTTACTGCGTGTGTACTTGGTTACTCAAATAATGATTTAAATAAATCTTTAATAAGAGGTCTTAAAAGTGGCTCCATGTGCACTCTTAATGCCACGGAAGAAGTTGATCTTGCAAATGAACTATTGAGTACTCATAAATGGTCAGGAATGGCCAAATTTTGTAAATCTGGTGGGGAAGCATGTATGGTAGCAATTAGAATTGCAAGGGCATATTCAAAAAAAAATAACATCGCTTTTTGTGGATATCATGGATGGCATGATTGGTACCTGGCAACAAATATGGGTAATAAAAAAAATTTAGATAATCAGTTGCTACCTGGTCTTAAAACCAAAGGTGTTTCAAATACATTTAAAAATACAATTAAACCATTCATGTACAACGACATCAATTCTTTGAAAAAGATATTTAAAAATAAAAACAATGATGTTGGTATTATCATTATGGAACCTATGCGTGGAGTTAAGCCGAAAAAAAATTTTTTAAAACAAGTTAAAACTTTGGCAAAAAAAAATAATGCAATTCTTATTTTTGATGAAATTACCTCAGGTTTTAAAGACAATTATGGAGGTATTCATTTAAAATTAAATGTAAACCCAGATATTGCTATATTTGGTAAATCAATAGGTAATGGTTATCCAATTTCTGCTATTATTGGAAAAAAAAAAATTATGGAGGTTGCACAAGATACCTTCATAAGTTCTACGATGTGGACGGATAGACTTGGATTCATAGCTGCAATTGAAACACTTAAGAAACTAAAAAAATTAAAGATAAATAGATTAATCTCAGATTATGGTAATTTGATTAAAAACGGTTGGTTTAGGATTGCAAAAAAAAATAGAATTAACATCTCGATAAGCGGTCTAAATACCATTTTATATTTAAAATTTAATTATAAAAATAATTCAGAAATTCTTACATTCTTTACTCAAGAAATGTTAAAAAAAGGTTTTTTGGCTGGTTCACAAGTAGCTACAAGTTATGCGTATAACAAAAAAATAATAAATAAATATCTAAAAGAAGTAGATAATGTATTTAAAAAAATAAATCTTCATTTAAAAAAAGGAAAGTTTCCTTTAAAAGGAAACATAAAACATTCAACATTTAAAAGGCTTACAGGTTAAATATGAGAGTTTTTATTACAGGTGCAGAGGGTTTTATCGGTTCACATTTAGTTGATAATTTGGTCAAAAAAAAAATTAATGTGAGAGCTTTTATTCTCTATAACTCTTTTAATAATTGGGGTTGGTTAAATTCATACTCTTTAAAAAATTCAAAATATTTACAAATTTACTCTGGAAATTTAACAAGTTACAAATCAGTTTATAATGCTATGAAAGGTTGTACACATATAGTACATTTGGGTGCATTAATTGCTATTCCTTACTCTTATAAATCAGCACATGAATACATAAATACAAATGTTGAAGGCACACTAAATGTTTTGGAGGCAGCGAAAGAGCTTAATGTAAAAAAAATTATTCATACTTCGACAAGCGAAGTATACGGTACAGCTCAACAGATACCTATTTTAGAAAGTCATCAGATAAGTCCACAATCCCCTTATGCAGCATCTAAAGCAGCAGCTGATAACATTGTTAATGCGTATTATAAATCTTTCAATTTACCAATTGTAACACTTAGACCTTTTAACAATTTTGGACCAAGGCAATCATTAAGAGCAATAATTCCAACAATTTTGACTCAAGTAATTAAGAATAAAAAACACATTAAGCTTGGAAATATTAAATCAACAAGAGATTTCACTTTTGTAGATGATACAATCCAAGCTTTTATTAAAGCTTTAAAAAATAATAAATGTATAGGACAAACATTAAATATAGGTAATAACTTTGAGATAAGTGTAAGAGATATAGTAAATGAGATGAGTAAAATTTCGGGAAAAAAAATTAAAATTAAATTAGATAAAAATAGACTAAGACCTAAAAAAAGTGAGGTAGATAGACTTTTTGCTTCAAATAAAAAAGTAAAAAAAATATTAAAGTGGAAACCAAAGTATAATGGATTGAAAGGATTTAAATTAGCCTTAAAAGAGACATATCAGTGGTATAAAAAAGAGGAAAATTTTCAGCATTTTAAAACTGAAATTTATAACCAGTGATTAAATGAATAATTCTCTCAAAAGTAGTTTATCTGAAATTGACGATCTAATTAAAAAATTTAAGAACCAAAAAAAAATTAAACTCAATGAAGCTGGTTTTAATAATGATGACAAAAAAAGTGTTATTGATTGTTTAAATACCTCGTATGTATCAACTCATGGTAAAAAAACCATAGAATTTGAAAAAAAACTTTCAAAATATTTAAACAATAAAAAAGTAATTTCAACTATAAATGGTACCTCAGCATTACATGCCTGCTTAGTAGCCTTAGGGGTAAAGAAAAAACATGAAGTTTTGTTGCCTTCTTTTAATTATATAGCATCAGCAAATTGCATAAAATATCTTGGAGCAACACCCCATTTTGTTGAAATTAATAAAAATGATTTATGCGTTTGTGCAAATAAACTTGAAAAATATTTAGTTAAGACATGTAAATTAAAAAATAATGATTGTTACAATAAAAAAAGTGGAAAAATAATTAAAGTTATAATTGTTACAAATATTTTTGGACATATTGCGGATTATCAAAATTTAAGAAAGGTTTGTAAAAAATTTAAGATAAAAATTTTAGAGGATGCATCAGAGTCTCTAGGCTCATTTTATAAAAATAAACCAGGTGGAACTTTTGGAGACCTTGGTGTGTTAAGTTTTAATGGTAATAAAATTATAACTACAGGGGGTGGAGGTGCTGTTGTTGTTAATAATACCAAATATTATAAATTAGTTTATAGTTTAATAACAATTGGTAAGAAAAGAAATAAAATTCTGTTTGACTATGAGAGAGTCGGATATAATTATAGAATGCCCAGTTTGAATGCTGCCTTGGGTATTTCTCAATTAAATTTATTGAAAAATAGAGTAAAAAAAAACAATATTTTGTTTAGAAAATATGAAAAATTTTTTTCTAATTCAAACAATTTTGAAATATTTAAACAACCAAAAAATTGTAAAAGTAATTATTGGTTACAAGCGATCATGCTTAAAAAGAGCAATCAAAATATCAGAGATAAAATTTTAAAATACACAAATAAGAGAAATTTTGAAACAAGACCTGCGTGGGCTTTATGTCATAAGCTTAAAATCTTTTCTAACCATAAAAAAATGATACTTAGTGTTACTAATAAATTACATAATCAAATAATAAATATACCTAGTAATCTAAAATAATGAGAAAGAAAATATTATTAATTTCTGGCTCTAGAGCTGATTTTTATTTGTTGTCAAGTTTAAAAAAGGAATTAAATAAAAATAGGAAATTTAAATTAACTTTTTTATTAACAGGTGGAGCTACAAAAATTAAATATAAAGAAGTGAATAAAAGAGAGAATATTAAACGGATTAATCTAAAAATTTATAATGATAAAAAAATTACAACACCAAAGGCCATCTCAGAGATTATTTTAAAACTTTCAAATTATTTAAACAAAAATAAATATGATTTAGTAATTTTACTTGGTGATAGATATGAGATATTAGGTGCAGCCATAGCTGCTCACAGTTTTAACATTAGAATAGCCCATTTTCATGGAGGAGAAACAACTTTAGGTTCAAAAGATAATGACTACAGAAATGCAATTACACAATTATCAAATTACCATTTTGTGACGTGTATTAAGCATGAAGAAAAAGTTAAATCTATAATTAGTAATAATTCTAAAATTTTTAATGTTGGATCTATTGGTGTTGATAGTATTGATAAAAACTCACTTTTGAACAGAAAAGAGATAGAGGAGAAACTAAAAATTAATTTACGTGATAATATAGCATTAGTAACACTACATCCAGAAACAAAGAATATAATTAATAATCAAGATATTACAAATTTGTTTTCTGCAATAAAAAGTTTTCCGAAAATTGATTTTATTTTTACTTATCCAGGATATGATTTAGGTTTTAAAAAGATAATAAACAAAATCCAAAAAAATAAAAATAAAAATAATATCTATATCTATAAAAACCTTGGACAAAATTTATATTACTCGTTATTAAATATCAGCTCTTTTGTATTAGGAAACTCTTCTAGTGGGATAATTGAGGTTCCTAGTTTTAAAAAATTTACTGTAAATTTAGGCTTAAGACAGAAGGGGAGAATTTATGCGAAATCTGTATTACATTCAGATTTTAACGAAAAAAAAATAAAATATTTAATTAAGAGAGTGATGAGTAGAGATTTAGATAAAATAAAAGATGTTTTTAAAAATCCTTATCACAAAAAAAATACTATTAAAAACTCAGCCAAAATAATTAATTATTTACTTAATGAAAAATAAAGAAAAAATTTTGATTATTGGTTCCGGTTCTATTGCTTTGAAACATTACGATATCTTAAAAAAAAATTATATTATTTTTTTTTTAACTAATAATGAAAATTTAAAAAAAAAGATTAATATCAGCAGAATTTATAACGATTGGAATAAAGCAAAAAAAAATAGTTACCTATTCGCAATAATAGCAAATAATACCGACAAACATATTAGGACTTTAAATAATTGCTTAAAAGAAAATATAAACGTGTACTGTGAAAAGCCAATTTCTCACAGAAAATTCAATTATAAAAGTTTAAGAAAAAAAATTTTTAAAAAGAAAATACTTTTTTTTTGTGGATATCACCTCAGACAAAACCAAAAAATTAAATATTTAAAAAAAATAATTCAAAATAACACAATAACATTTCAGTTGAAGGTTGGACATGATATTTTGAAATGGAGAAATCACAAACCAAGAAAAAACAGCTACTATATTGATACAAAAAAAGGGGGAGGTTGTTTAAATGAACTTATTCATGAAATAAATTTAATTCAATTTCTTTTTGGAAAGATAGAAAAAATTCAAACTTTTAATAAAAGAACAAAACGATTTAATTTTAAATGTGAGGAGTTCTCTACATCAATTATACGTACTCAAAAAAAACAAATAGGGACTCTGTATCAAGACATATTTTCGCCCGTATTTTTTAGAAATTTAACAATTTTATGTAAAGGTAAATTATTTGAATATGATTTTGTACAAGACAAATTAAAAATGAATGATAAAGAAATTAAGTTTCAAAATAAAAATCTCCAAATTGATTTGATAAAAAACAATTTAGATTTTTTTATTAAATTAATAAAAAAAAGAAGGTTTACTCTTCAATATTTTGATGAGTCAGTTCAAGATATGCTAATTGTGCAAAAAATGTATGATAAAAAAATATAAAAAAGTATTAAAGGATACAATTCTAATTATATGTGCCAGAAAAGGAAGCAGAGGCATCAAAAATAAGAATATTATTCGAATAAATAATAAACCATTAATTCAATACGCTTTTGATAAAATTAATAAAATTAATTTTCCATACACTTGCTTGTCGACAGACTCTAAAATTATTCAAGATATTTCAAAAAAAAATAAAATTAAAGTATTTTTTAAAAGACCAAAAAAACTCTCAAATAATATAGTCCCTAAAATAGAAGTCTGGAAACATGCAATATCTCAATCAGAAAAATTTTATAACAAAAAATTCAAATATATGGTTGATATAGAGGTCACTAATCCATTAACGACTTATCAAGATCTTATAAAGTTTATCAAAAACTTCTTGCTACAAAAAAATACAGTTCAAGGCCAGATTTGTGCAAATCTTTCTTTTAAAAATCCTTATTTTAATATTCTAGAGAAGGTGGGTGATAAGTTCATTTTCAGCAAAAAAATTGGAAAAAAAACAGTTTTATCAAGGCAACAAGCCCCAAGATCATATGATCATATAGCAGCTTTCTATATGTTCAAAACATCTTATATTATCAATTCCTCGACATTATTTGATGGAAGAATTAGTTTATTTAAGCTTCCTTTTTATAAAAGCTTTGACTTGGATGATAATGAAGACTTAGTCTTAATTAAAAAACTGTTAAAGAAATAATTATGAAGAAATGTAAATCTTGTTTATTACCAGAAACTTATGAAACAATAGAATTCCAGGATAATGGTTGCAACATATGTCAAGGATCATCATTCAAGAATGATAGTATTGATTGGGATGCAAGGAAATTAAAGTTAGATCAGTTAATCAATAAACATAGAGGTAAATATGTTTATGATTGTATAATTCCATTTTCTGGCGGAAAAGATAGTACCTTCACATTATACTATTTGATAAAGAATTACGGTATTAAACCACTTGTTGTAAGATTCAATCATGGCTTTATGAGAAAAGTTGTTTATGAAAATAATCAAAACACTTTTAAAAAACTAGGTGTCGATGTAATAGATTTTACACCTAATTGGAAAGTTGTTAAATTATTAATGAAAGAGTCATTTGATAGAAAAACTGATTTTTGTTGGCATTGTCATACTGGTATATTTTCATATCCGATTAGAGTAGCTTTATTACACAAGGTTCCGTTAATTTTTTGGGGAGAAACTCAATCTGAAATAACTGCATACTATCAATTTGAGGATCAAGAAATTGAATTTGAGGACGAAAAAAAATTTAATATGATGCGGACATTGGGCATTACAGCTAATGATATGTATGAAATGATCAAAAATAAAGGTGAAATTGATAAAAGAGATCTTATTCCATATACATTTCCAGATGCAAACAAGCTAAAGGAAATAAATTATCATTCTGCCGCACTTGGAAATTATATACCTTGGGATTACAAAAAAAATACAGAGCTAATTATTAAAGAATTAGGTTGGAAAGTTGATGAGGTTGAAGGCGTGCCAAAAGATATAAATATATATGGAGAAAAAACAGAATGTTTTATGCAGGGAACAAGAGACTATATAAAATATCTTAAAAGAGGTTATGGTAGAGTGGCACAAATTAATGCATTTAACTTAAGAAAAGGAGAAAAAACAGTAGAGCAATCTATTGTTGAAAATCAGTTGTATGATGGAAAGAAACCATATTCGCTTAAAATTTTTTTAGAATATATGGGCATGACAGAAGAGGAGTTTAATCAAACTGTTTCAAAAATGATTATACCTCCAACCAAATCTGAGTTTAATAAAAATGAATTTTCAAAAAAATTAAATGATTTTGATGAGTGGTATAGGGAAGATAATAGTAAAAAAAAGTATTGATGATTGCTATACCAAATTACGGACTAGGAAATATTGGATCCTTAATTAATTCTCTAAAGAAAATTGAAGCAAATTTTTCATTAGTTTCTAATCCTGAATTACTATCAAACTTTGATAAAATCATTTTACCTGGTGTGGGAACTTTTTCAAGAGGGATAGCTAAACTTGAGTTCAATGGATGGATTAATGCTCTAAGAAAATTTAATTTTGCAAAAAAACCTATTTTAGGAATTTGTCTTGGAATGCAGATTTTATTTGATAGTAGTGAGGAATTTAATGATAAAGAAGTTAAAGGTTTAGGATTTATTAATGGAAAAGTAAAAATATTAAAGGGAAATCAAAAATATAAAATTCCTCATATGGGATGGAATAATATAAATCTTATTAATGATCATCAAATTTTTTCAGGTATTTCACCGAATATAGATTATTATTTTGTCCATTCCTACGCTTGTGAGCCCAAAAACAAAAGTGATATATTAGGAACTACCGAGCACTTCAAAAAATTTGTTTCAGTTGTTAATAAAGATAATATTATTGCTTTTCAATTTCACCCTGAAAAAAGCCCACCATCTGGACTTAAAATTTTGAAAAATTTTACTGAATGGAATTATAAATGTTAAAAAAAAGAGTTATACCTTCACTTTTATACAGAAATGGGGAAATGGTTAAAGGAGTTCAATTCGATAATTATAAAAATGTTGGATTTCCTGACTCCACAGTTGAGATTTATACATCACAGGATGCTGATGAGCTAATGTTTATAAATATTAGTGATGACAAGAAGTACAAAAATAATTTTAAAGATATCATTAAACAAGTATCAAAAAAATGTGAAATACCACTTACGGTTGGTGGAGGAATTAATAATTTAGAGACAATTGATGAAATATTTAATGCTGGAGCGGATAAAATTCTAATAAATTCGTATATTATTAAAGATAATAATTTCTTAAATAGTTTTGTTAAAATTCATGGGTCACAGGCTTTAATTGTTGGAATAGACTATAAAATCGAAAATGGTTTACACTTTGTTTATTCAGATTATTCAAAAATTAGGACAAATTTAAATATTTTTGATTACGCTATTTATCTTCAAGACCAAGGTGCAGGTGAGATATTGTTAAATTGCATTGATAGAGATGGAAAGATGAACGGATATGACATTGAAACCATTAATAGGTTATCACAAATACTTAATATTCCTTTGATTGGATACGGGGGAGCAGGAAATTTTGAACATATATTTGATGCTTTTAGTAAAACACAAGTATCAGCTTTGGCTTGTTCAAGTATTTTTCATTTTGGAGATAATAATCCAATAAGATTAAGATCTTATTTAAGAAATAATTCTATACCCATGAGGACACTTAGGTAGCTTTATGTCAAAAAAAATATTAGCCATTATACCTGCTCGGAGTGGTTCAAAAGGTATAAAAAACAAAAATATAAAAAAAATTATCAATAAACCTCTAATTTATTGGACAATAAAAGAGGCAAAAAAAAGTAGGAGTATTTCAAAATTAATTGTTAGTACCAACTCTAAAAAAATTAAAAATATTGCTTTAAAATATAATGTTAGTGTTCCATTTTTGAGACCTGAAAAAATTTCAAATGATAATTCTTCTGACTATGAACTCATTATTCATGCAATAAATTTTTATAAAAAAAAAAATATTTTTTTTGATTATGTTTTACTTCTTCAACCAACATCTCCTTTAAGGACTTCCGAGGATATTGATAAATTAGTTAAATATGCAATGACAAATAATTTAAAAACGTTAGTATCTTTTGCGAAAGTAAAGTCTGAACACCCAAATTTTCTTTTTAAAGTTAAAAATGGAAAAATACTTAGATATTCAAAACAAAAAAAAAGTATTGATACAATAAGGCAAAAAGTAAAAGATTTATATTATCCAGAAGGATCAATTTTTTTTTCAAAAGTACGTACTTATTTAAAATATAAGTCATTTTATAATAAAGAAACAAAACTATATCTTTTACCAAAATGGAAATCATTTGAGATAGACGATATTGAAGATTTAAAATTTGTGGAGCAACTTTTGAAGATCAAAAAAAAATTATGAAAAGATCATTGGCTATACTTTTAAACTTTGAAACGCTTGAACATTTTTTACAAGTAAACCATGAAATTCTATCCTTTCTTTCTGAAAATCTTAAAGAAATTTATTTTATTAACTTACCAAATAATAAATTTAAAACTTACAAAAACTCAAATAAAATAAAATTTTTAGATCGTAAAAATTTTAAATATTTAAATCCTAAAAATTTGAATGAATTTGAGGAAATAATTAAAAATAATAATTTTTTAATAAAGAATAATATTGGAACTGGTATTAAAGTTTTTAGAATTCTAAGAATTTTAAAAATATATAGTGTTCCACAGATTAATATTTCAAATATTGGTTTTTTAACAGATAGTCTTTTAACTAGCAAAAATGAGATTGTTAATAGTTTCCTATATTTTTTTAAAAAAGTAATTATTCATCGTTTTTATATTTTCTTAGCTGTTATAAATATAATGCCTAAAATTGATATTAGATTTGTATCAAGTAAGTTACAAAAAGAATATTTTGAGAATAATAAAAAAAAAATAATAAATAAGTTTTTTTTTAATCAACATTTTTCAATTTATAAAAAATTAATTTTGGTTAACAGCAGATCTTTTGACATCTTTAAAAAAACTAAAATAAAGTCAAATAAAAAACTAATTATCTTACTTGATATAAAGGCAGACCATGAAACAAACTTATTACTCGATAGAAAAATTATAAATAAGAACAAGCGTCTATTTTACAAAAACTTAAATTTTTTTTTAAAATGGTGTGAAAAAAAGCTAAGTTCAAAAATTGTTATATGCACACATCCTTATTACAATTTATCTGAAAGAAAAAAAATTTATAAAAATTTTAAAGTTGTTCAAGGTCAAACAAAAAAATATATTCAAAAGTGTAACTCAGTTTTCTTTTTTCATAGTAGTGCAATAACAGAGGCCTTTTTTTTAAAAAAGAATATCATTAATCTTGAAACAAAAATTCTTGGCGAACATTGGGAACACTCCAGCAATATATATCCTAAATACGCAGGATTAGAAAAAATTAATATAGATAGCAAAAGTTCATATCAAAATCTGAATTTAAAAAAAATTATTAAAAGAAAAAGTAGTAAATATTATAATTTTAGAAAAAATTTTTTAATACCTGATGGTAATAATTCTGGATTTAAAAAAATATATAATATTATTAAATCAAGTTATTCTGTTAGTTGAAATTTAAATTTTTTACATCATTTGTGTCAAATCTTTTCAATTTTAATTTATTTCTAAAATTTATATTTTTTTCCATACCTTTTAATGTGGTAAAAGCATAGTCTATTTTTTCATTTTTTAGAATCTTAATTGAATTTTTATTATGTGATCCATAAGCATAACAAAATGTTTTTAGATTTGATGAGATATTTTTTTCTTTTAAAATTTTGAAAGATTTTTTAATATCTTTTCTTTGATTTTTAAAATTCATAAACTCATACCACTGATGCTCATAACCATGAGAGCCAATATGCATGCCATTTTTTTTTAATATTTTTATTTGTTTTTCATTCATATAAAGTTTTCTATGAAAATCTTTAGAGTTTTTAGAAATATACTTTGCGAATAAATAGTTTACTAAATTATTTCTTATTTTATCGGATAAGATATTTTGTAATAAATCTTTAATAAAAAACACTTTTTGATTATCAAAATTTCTCTTCCTTCTTTTTGCTCTACTTTGTATCCATTTTTTTTTTACGATATGGAGATTTATTTTTTTTTTAGTTAAATATTGATTAATCAATTCTTCAAGTTTTTGTTCCTTTTGATAAAATTTCTCAAGAATAAAATGTATTTTATTAACTAATAAGACATCTTTAGAAATGAAATTTTTAATTGGAATAAAAAAAGATCCAGATATCTTATGTTTTTTTAAAATTGGATAAACGTATTTATAATGATCTACATATCCATCATCGAAAGTTAATAGAGAAAATTTCTTATTTTTATTCAAATTTACTTGATTCAAGTTTTCCATTTTTAAAATTGTAGTGTTTTTTTTTAAGATATTTATTTGTTTCTTAAATTTATTAAGTTCTAAAGCTTTTAAATTTGGATATTTTGAGTTTTTTAAAGGCCTAACATAGTGATAAGTTATAATGAATAAACTCATTTTTTTTTTGCGATCACCATAAAAGTTGAAGCATGGGGAATAAAACTTTTATAAATTTCATATTTGAGATTTTTTTTTATATTCAATTTATATAAATTATTTTTTTTTAATATTGAATTACCATAAATATGGAGATTTATTGGGAAAATTTCTTCTACTTTAAAATTATATTTATCAAGAAAATTAATTAGTTGATTGGGTGTATATTGATGTCTCACATCAACATTTATTCCAGTTTTAGGCTGTTTAAATTTAATTTCGGTAATCTTTCTCTTTTTGATTTTTTTAAATTCTTCAAATTTAAGATTTTTAAGATCAATAATTTCCTCAACCAGATCTTTTAATTTGTTTGTATCTATTTCTTTCAAAGTAAATTGATTTAATGACACGGCGTTAAATAATCTATTTCTAGAGCTTAAAATTAAATAGCCATTTTTTTTTAACAATTTTTTCGATAATATAATAAACTTTGATAAATCAGATAATGATAGATATTCTATAAAACCGTTAGCGGATATTAAGTTGAATCTTTTTTGTGTTTTGTAATCAAATATTGATTTATTATAAAATTCAAGATTGTTGTTTTTATTTTTTAAAAAATTTTTTTTTGCAATATTAATCATTTTTTCTGCAAAATCGATACCAATAGAGTTTAGAGTATATTTTTTTGACATATTGATTAAATCACCTGACCCACATCCAACGTCCAAAAAATAGTTTGGTTTAATTTTCTTTAATTTATTAAAAACATAGTTGTTTCTATGTTGAACTATATTTTGTAATTTTTTATTCGATATCTTGGACTTTTTTGACCATCTCTTACTGTCTTGATTGAAAAAATTTTTAGCTTGCAAAGATTGTATTTTCACTTAGATAACAATATATTAAAAATTTATTTGTACAACTTCATAATGACAAACTTTTATAAAAAAAATGGATGGCAAAATATAAAAAAATGCATTCCTTTAAAGTTGATTAAAGTTTTTAGAAAAGACCTGGATAACATTGCGAAATATAATAAATATAAAAACTTTAATTCATTATTATTAAATCTTTCAAAAAAAAATAAAAATAAATTAAAAGATATAAATATCCTTTCAAATAGACTGACCAGTTTTTTGGAAATCTGTATTTATTTGAAAAGGTTTTATAAAAAATATTATCAACATAAAAATGTATATTTAGTTGACGCTCAATTATTACCAGGTTTACCAAAAGATAATAGATTAACTTATGATTACCACCAAGAAAGTAATTATAAAAAAAATTTTAAAAATATTTTAAATATTCATTTTCCAATTTATTATAAATCAACTAAAATGAATGGTACAATGAGCTCTTTGTCAGGAACTCATCTCCTTGGAAATCTTAATTATAAAAAAAAGATTAAAAAAAAAGGATTTACTAATTTATTACCTGTTGATATTGAAAAAATTAAATCTGAATACAAAGAAAATTATCATACTCTAGACTGTGGTGATGCAGTATTTTTTGATCAAAATCTAATTCATAAATCAAACTATAATTACTCATCAAAATGTAGGATATGTTGTGTAGTTAGAATTACGGGTGATCATTCTGGTAATTTTATTGACCAAAAACCAACACAATTATAAATTTAAATAATTTATATAAATGAAAAAAAAAGTTATCCTTATTGGCACAGGTACAAATACTAACCAAATAATTAATGAAATTGAGAGATGTAAAGATGTCAAAATTGAAGGTATTGTATATTTTCAAAGGAAATTTTTAAAAAAGTTTAAAAATTACACGATTCTTGGTGATTTAAAGATACTGAAAAAACTCAAGTTTAAAAAATGCAAAATCTTGATTACTTTGGGAAGTACGTCACTTAGAAAAAAAATAGCAACAAATATAGTAAAAGAAAAAATTAAGAATAAGTTTTTTACATTAATTTCTAAAAATTGTATTGTTTCTAAAAGCGCAAACATAAGTGAAGGAACAATTTTGATGACTGGCTGCGTAATTAATTCAAATTCTAAAATTGGAAAGCATTCTTTAATAAACACTTCTGCAATTATTGAGCATGATAATAAAATAGGAAATTTTAATAATATTGGACCAAATAGTATAATTGCAGGTGGTTCTCAAACAGGAGAGAATGTCAATATAAACATATCTTCAACTGTTTTAGATAAGATAAAGATTTGCTCAAATGTAACTATAGGAGCCAAATCTTTAGTTAATAAGAATGTAGATCAGAGCGGAACTTACTTTGGTGTGCCAATTAAAAAAATTAAGTAATAATTTATGGGAGAATTTCTAAAACTTAAACCAAAAAAAATAATATTTCTTGGTTGGCATCCTGTTATAAATGAAAAAATTCAAATAAATGATAAATATAATTTGGAGACAGAAATAATTTGTTCCTCAAAACAGTCTAAAATCGCGAGAAAATCAACAAAAATTAATATTATTCCAATAAATGGTTTGAATAATAAATTTTTTAAACTACTGAATGAAAAAAAATCAAAATCTAAAGAAATATTATTCATATCACACGCATTTCCATGGATTATTGATAAAAATATAATTAAAAAATTTTTTAAAAATAATTTATTAAATATTCATCACTCAAGATTGCCATATGACTCTGGAAGAGGAGCAACATCTTGGAGAATAATGAGAAATGATAAAATTAATTCCACAATAATTCATCAAATTGATGGCACCATAGATAATGGCCCAATAATTTTTAGAAAAGACGAAATTTTTCCGACAAAGTGCAGAACGCCAAATGATTATGAGGAATTTATCTGCAAACAATCAATTGAAATGTATGAAAATTTTATAAATCATATTTTTAGTAATAAAAAATTATCAGTAAAACATCAGTCTGATTTTATTGGAAGATATAATCCCAAACTAAATACAAAAATTAATGGATTTATTAATTGGGATAATAACTCAGAATTAGTTTATCGTTTAATATGTGCATTTGACGAACCTTATGAAGGTGCTAAGACTCGATATAACGGACAAATTGTAAAGATTAAAGATGTTTATCTTCATGGAGGTGAAGCTCAAAATCATCCCTTATTAGCTGGATCTGTATTGAGAAATGATAAAAAATGGATAATCGTTGCTACTACAGATAGTAACTGTTTAATAATTAAAAAAGTTATAAATAATAAAAATCAAAATATCGTGCAAAAAATTAAGAGAGGAACAAAATTTTATTCAAATATATCTGATATAATCAAAAGTAGAAGAAATGCTTAAAAAATTTTTAGTTAATGAGAATGCCAAAATAAAAGATTGCATGAAAAAAATGCAAGAAAATGGTCAAAGATGCGTAATTATAATCGATGATCAAATGAAATTAAAGGGTACATTTAGTGATGGAGACGCAAGAAGACTTATACTTAAAAACATAAATTTTAACTCTTACATAAAAAATAATTACCATAAAAAAAATTTTTCTTTTATAAAAAAAAAAAACTATTCAACAAGAAAAATTAAAAGTTTATTTCTACAAAACAATTTGACTTTAATACCGATTGTTGATGAAAAGAAAAAAGTTATAGATGTAGAAACATGGTCAAACTTTTTCAACAAAAATAGTTTTAATGATTCAAAAAAAACTTCTATAGTAATAACAGCAGGTGGAAAAGGAACAAGATTAATACCTTACACGTCCATATTACCAAAACCTTTAATTCCGATAGACAATATACCCATGATTGAATATGTAATTAGAAATTTCAAAAAATATAATTATACAAACTTTGTTATGACCGTTAATTACAAATCTAATTTAATAAAAACTTATTTCCAAGATAAGTATATTGATTTTACTATAGATTATATTGAGGAAAAAAAGCCCTTAGGAACTGTTGGCGGATTAAAAAATATTAGTAATTTAAGTGATAATTTCTTTCTTATAAATTGTGACACATTAATTGACTTAAATTATGACTCTTTACTTAAAACCCATAAAACTAAAAAATCAGACTTAACAATCGTTACATGTAAAATGAAGGTTAAAAGCCCTTACGGCATATGTGATGTTGATAGTAAAAATAAATTGATAGATTTTAAAGAAAAACCTGAAAAGGATAATCTAATTAACACTGGTTTTTATGTATTAAGTAAAAAAATATTAAAATTAATAAAAAAAAATACCTACTGTGATTTTGATGAGATCATAAAAAAATGTATAAGAAAAAATTTTACTGTACAAACTTATGAGATTGACAAAAAAAAATGGAAGGATTTAGGAAGTATTTCTGGATTGAAAAAAATAAAATAACCATGGATTATAATAAAATATTTAAATTAGATAAAAAATTAATTTTCATTTTAGGTGGTAACGGCTACATTGGAAAAGAGATTGTAAAAGCATTGTTAGCATCGGGTGCAAAAGTTATTATTTTAGACAAAAATAAAATGAATTTAACAAAAAATGTAAAATTTTACAAAATTGATCTTGAAAACAGTAATTCATATAAAAAAAAATTTAATAATTGCTTTAAAAGATTTGGAACGCCCGATATTTTTATAAATACTAGTTATCCTAAAAGTAAGGATTGGAAGTTATCCAATTCAGAAAATTTAAAAATAAACAGTTTAGAAAAAAATATAAAAATTCATTTAAATTCTTATTTATGGCTTATGAATTCAACTGCAATTCAGATGAAAAAAAATAAAATAAAAGGCTCTATTATAAATCTTAGTTCAATGTATGGAATTATTTCACAAGATCCAGAGATATATAAAAATACTAATAAATCAGAAAATATAATTTATTCAGCCATTAAAGGAGGTATTAATACATTCTCCAAACAATTAGCCGTTATATATGGTAAACACGATATTAGAATTAATACTATTTGTCCTGGAGGTGTAATTAATGAAAAAGATTATAAAAAGTTAAATATAGATAAAAATTTTAGAAAAAATTATTTTCAAAAATCACCTATTAAACGATTTGCTACTACTTATGATGTTGCTTGTGCAACTATATTTTTATCATCTGATGCATCAAAGTACATAACAGGCACAAACCTCGCATTAGATGGTGGTTGGACAGCATTATAATTGATGAGCAAAAAAAATATTTTTTTATTACTTGGAAATAAAAAAAAATCTTCTTTGTATATATATTTTTTTAGTTCATTTCTTGCAATTTTTTTTGAAATGTTGGGCCTTGGTTCAGTTCCAGTTATTGCACTAGTAATAACAGAACCTCAAATTATTATATCAAAGATTTATTCATTTACAGATATTGACTTAAATTTTTTGGATAAAAATCAACTGGTAATTTATTCGTGTATAATTTTTTTTGTAATATTCTTAACAAAAAATTTAGTTCTTACTCTTATTTCTTATCTTCAAGCATATATCGTAAGAATGTATAGACAAAATACTACAAACCTAGTCTACGAAAAATTTATTTTCTCAAATTATCAATTTTTTATCAACAATAACCCCTCATTATTAATACGAAAAATTAACGCTGATATAGGAAATGCATTTACATATTTTTTTTCTATACTCCAACTGACTAGAGAGAGCATACTAGTCATCTTTATTTTAATATTTTTAATTTCTATTGATCCAGCAATTTATACAATTACTTTCTCTTTATTTTTTATTATAACTTTAGTCATAAGATTAATTTATAAAAAAATTTTATCAGATAAAGGTTCTATTTTATTAAAAGAAGGATCTAATAAGTTACAAATTCTTAATCAAAGTTTTTACTCAATAAAAGAAATTAAAATTATGGGTAAAGAACAACACTTTCTCAAAAAATTTATAGAAAATACTCGTATACTAGAAAATATATCATTCATTAATACATTTATTACTTCATTGCCAAGACTAATTTTTGAAACACTTACAATTCTTGTTATAGTTTTTTTCACTTCAATTCTAGTTTTATTCAATAAACCAGATGAATTTATAATTCCAATCATATCATTATTAGTAGCAGCAGGCTCAAGATTTATTCCATCTTTTAATATTATTAATAACTCTTTTTCTGGAATTAAACTATTCAAAGACTCTTATCTTTCTGTGTTAGATACTATAACTAAAGATGATAAAGAAAATACTTTTACAAACAAAGTTAAAAATCGAAATGAAAAAGTAAAGTTTGACCAAAAGATTGAAATTAAAGATCTAAATTTCGCATATAATTCAAAAAAAATTCTCAGTAATATTAATATGACAATCAATAAAGGTGAAACAGTTGGCATTATTGGTTTATCAGGTGCTGGAAAAACAACACTTATTAATATTTTTTTGGGCCTACTTAAGAGTGAAAGTGGTTATATTTCTGTTGATGGTAAAAATATAAATGAAAATTTGAAAAGTTGGCAAACATCAATTGGATATGTAGCACAAGATGTACACTTAATTGATGATACTATTTTAAACAACATTTGTTTTGGGCAGAATAAAACAGAGATAAATAATTTAAGATTTAAAGAGGCTGTTAAAAATGCTCAATTACTAAATTTTATTAATTCACTAAGTGAAAAAGAAATGACAAAAATTGGAAATGCTGGTGCAAGAATCTCGGGAGGTCAAAGACAAAGAATTGCTATTGCTAGAGCTCTATACTTAAATCCTAAAATTATGGTTTTAGATGAGTCAACTAGTTCTTTAGATATTGATAGTGAAAAAAAAATTATAGATGAAGTAAATTCTCAAAAAGATCAAAAAACTATAATTGTGATTTCACATAGAAAAAATGCCCTTATACATTGTGACAAAATCTTTTTAATAGAGAATGGGGAGATAAAAAAACAATTAACCTATAATGAACTTGAAAATATAAATTATAAAATTTAATCTTTAATCTAATATAAATTTTAAATTTTTTATTTTTAAATAAGGACTAAAATGTTTATATTTAGTCGCTTTAATTTTATTAAATATTGTTTTTTTATTATCATTTATCTTGATTTCATAAAGTCTATCCAAATCTTTTAATTTCCAAAGTTTTTTTGACCATTTATATTTGCCCAACCTTGAATCATAAAAATTTTTATTTTTTAATAAATTTTTAATTACTTTTACTGCAAGCTTATACATTTGTTTATGTGTTTTACTTAGCAAGTTTTCTAGATTTTCATTTTTTTTAATTCTAAAATTAATGACTTCTATTATTTTTCCGTGATCTATTTTATCATCAATGTGGTGTGCTGTAGCTCCATAATTTTTCTCATTATTAAAAATCGCAAAATTTGTACACCCTATTCCCCTGTATTTAGGTGGTCCAGGATGAAAATTAATTGAGTGGTGTTTTATTTTTTTTAAAATATTTTTTTTTAAGATCACAAAACTTCTAAAAGAAAATAAATAATCAAATTTTCCTTTTAAATTAAAATTAATATCTTCATTTCTTTTGTTTGTTTCGTAATAAAATATTTTTTTTGAATTTTTTTTTAATAATTTATAGAGTTTATAGGAATACTGACAATTTTTTCTACCAAGAAAAACAACTGATTTAAACATTTTTAAATATTTACTAAATTAAATTGATTGCAATTATTAATATTTTATAATTTATATAATAAAAAAAAATTATAAACCACAAATTGTGAAAAAACTTTTATTTAACTTATTTTTTAAAAAATACCAAAATACTAAACTATATATGGTTGGCAATTCTCACATTTTAAATATGAGAGATAAATATGATAAAATAAAAAAATTATTTGAAGTTGATTATAAAATATTTTCTCAAAATGGAGAAGATGGAATACTGGATTATCTTCTTTATCAATTAGAGATACAAAAACCAAAGTTTTTAGAGATTGGAGTTGGAGATTACTCAGAGTGTAATACAAGATTTATTTTTGAGAGATGTTCATCAAAAGGGACCATTATAGATTCATTAAATAACTTAGAAGAAAAGGTTAAAAAAAATGTTTTGTTGTGGAAAGGCGAATTGAATATAATTAATAAAAATATAAATTCAGAAAATATTCTTAAAATTTTAAATGAACACGATACTTTAAATCAGCTAGATTTATTTAGTCTAGATATTGATGGAATAGATTACTGGATATTAGAAAAAATGCCTCAAAATTTTTCAAAGATTGCAGTATTAGAATATAATCCATCATTTGGAGCTGAATTAGAAATTACTGTTCCTAATATAGATAATTTTAATAGAACTCAATATCATTATTCTAACTTATGCTTTGGTATGTCTCTTAAAGCTGCAATCAACATAATGGATAAAAAAAATTTTTATTTTTTAGGAACAAATCTTTTTAGGAATAATGCATTTTTTGTATCAAAGGACTTTAATAAAGAAAAATTTTTTAAAGATTTAAAGGTAAATGACATACACAATTCAACAGATGCAAATTTTACGGAAAGTAGAGACGAAAATGGTAATTTAAATTATTTAAAATCAAAAAAAAGAATTGAAAAAATTTTAGATTGTAAAGTAGTTGATTTATCAAATCATAAAAATAAAATTGTTACGCTTAAAAGTCTGTTTAAAAATAATTAGTCTATTTTTTAACGAATAAATAAATTTAATTACATAAATTTAATATATTTGGATCATATGAAAAAATCGTATCAGAATAAATTCCTTCAATGTAATTATGTAAATCACAGAGAATTTCCTTCTCTTTACCAGGTATTTCTAAAACATATTCGTTAAACTTTTTATTAATATTATAAGCGTAAGTTTTAAAACCCAAAGATTTTGCTTCTTTAAAAAATTCAGGATAATTATATATAGTTTGTTGGTCTACAGCAAAACCATAGGGAATATTTTTTTGATTAATAAGATAATTTAGATAGTTCTTGGAATATTTATTTCTGTAAATCATACGTTGCGAGATCAAAATTTTAGAAAAATCGTACTTAATTGCTTCTTCAATTGATTTTTCGGTAAATAACTCAATAATTAAATTGTTTTGAATTTTCTTAAATGTTTTTTTTATTAATAAAGCATCATCAAGTTTATCAGTTACTAAAGTAGCATCAGGGTGTTTAATAAACCAATCTAAAATTTCATTTTCACTTAAAGGAGTAAATTTTTCATCAATCTTATAATTTAGAAAATTTTCTAAATTGGGAGGAACAACTCCATTATATTTTGTTCTTTGTTTCCAAGAAACCCAGTCGTGTGCTGCAACAATTTTTTTATCTGATGTTACAAGTAAGTCTAATTCAAAATATCTAGCTCCCAAACTGTAATTTTTTTCTAATGACTCTAATGAATTTGTATACACATAACTATCAATAGATCCACCCGCATGTGCAATAAACGTATCTTTCTTAAGCAGAAATTCTTTATTAACCATTTTCCTATCTTTTGTAAATTTAAAGTAAATTTTTTTGTAATTTAATTTTGCATATAGATATAATCTCTTAATCGTTGGGTATGCCCATGGCATAATGTTTGATGTATTATCTCTTATATATCCTCTAAAATTCTTCCATGAAATTGATAAAAAATCAGGTTTTTCGTTTAAGTTATTTATTTTTGATATAAATTTATCTTTTTTTATTTTTTCAGATATTTTAGATTTTTTATTAAAGCTTTTATCGTAAGGGTAAACGTCAAAAATTATCGTCTCCTTTCTCTCTTTTACATCAATGAACATAAATTCACATTGAGTTTTATTTGAGATAAAAGCATAATTAAATTTATTACACTCACCAATTGCTTTAAAATTAATTTTTTTATTCTTTTTTATAATTTCATCAAAAATCAATTCCTCTATTTTTTTTCTGTCAATACCTTTTGCATCAGTCTCAACTTCTATTATTTTTCCTTGAATAGACAAAACTGGCATAGACATCTTCAACCCAGATGTAAACATCACAGAATTTTCATCTTGTAATATTATTCCATCTAAAAGAACTAGCTTTTCATTAAGATTAATTAAATCATTTTCAAAAGTTTTGATTATTTTTGAAATATCTTGATTATTATTAGATAAAGATTTTATTATTCTTTCGTCATTCTTAAAAAGACTTACACCCAAACCCATCTTAGTATTCCCATCTAAATAATCTAAAATTGTTGCTGGTATGTCTAATGTATTACCTTTTATAGTGATTTCTTTTTTTTCTTTAATCTTATAGGGATCAATAATTAGAAATAAATTTTTTCTTTTTTTTTGATCCTTAAAATATTTTCTTGAAATATTGGAATTCATTAAAAGATGATCTGAGTGAATAATAATTAAATTATTCCTTTTCTTATCAATTGAAATTATGCGGTTTATAAAATTATTCAGATATAAATCATTACAATAAACAACTTTGAGATGATCCAAAGATATACCTTCACTTATTTTCTCACAATTTTTTGACAATAATCCGTTTGGAGGATGATTATCTACAGTACTTATCCAAACGCCATAAGGTTGGTCTTTACTTTCAAAATATTTAATTTGATTTAAGGCGTAGTCAAAAACTATATCGTCATGGACTCCCCAAGGACTTATTTGTAAATTACTCTCGCCATAAAAATCTTTAATTGCATTTAACCCTTTAACCTCTTTAACACTATGAGTATTATAAAAATTTCCGTTTCCTGCATATTTCTCTGATGTCCCTTGAATTGATATTAAATTATAATTTTTTTTAGCTAGTAAGTCAGAGAGACAATTGTAATTAGAGTAAAAGGTAAGATCTATATATGGTAAGCCACAGTTACTGGCGACTAATCCTGCAATTGTCCAATCAGTGAAACCTTTTGCTTGATCTATGTTGGTAAAATCAAATAAATCATTACGATCAAGTAATGTTAAGTTTAAATGGTCAAGATTCTTATTTTTATAAAATGTTCTCTCTAAACTCTCAGCAGCTATAATAACTAAATCTCTATTTAGAAAATTTTTGGGAACTTCATCTACATTATTAAAATAATCTCGAAAATCAAATTCACTACTGTTGTTTGAGTTACCATATGTCATTTGAAAACTCTTTATTAATGAGATGGATGCTGGATTAATAAATATAAAAATTAATAGAAAAATTATTTTGTAAAAATAATTTTTAAATCTGAATTTTATGAATTTTCTATATATTGCTATCCCAATTATAAAAAATAAAAAGAAAAGGAACAATTCAAACATAAATATCATTAAGTAGGGTGAATAAGTGGATCCAATTAAATCGGTTTGTAAATGAATCCAAAAGGATCTATTAAATCCTTCTCCAGTTATTATATCTATAGAAATATAAAATAATGATAATATGATTAAGAAAAATATTGTTAGGTAATGAATTGTTATACTTTTGGTTACTTTTAATTCATTTATAAAAAAACCAAAAAAAAACGAAAATAAATAAATCATAAATAAAAGTTTCTTAATTGATTTTTTATTTTAAAAAATAATATTAATTTATATCAAAACAAGTGAACTTTTGTGAAAAAAAGTTGTTAATTATTAAAGTAATACTGAACAAAATCTGTTAAAATTAATTATGAGAGTTTTTTTTGATTACTCGATATTTACACTTCAAAGTTTTGGTGGCGTCTCAAAATATACTGTAAACTTAGTAGAAAATTTCTCAGAACAAGTTGATCCTCTAATAATTTCATTATTCTATAAAAATTATTATCTGAAAAATTGTAGATTTGCGGATAAATGGTTTTTTTTTAAAAAAGCTGGTCCTCTTATAAAATACCTTAATAAAATTAATGAAAAATATTTTAATTATAAATTAAGAACAAAAAATCCAGATATAATACATTTAAGTTATTTTAATCAAAAAAATTTTTATAAATCAAAAGCAAAGACAGTAATTACAGAGCATGATTTAATTAAAGAGAAATTTTATCCTCAAAAATATAAAGATGAAATTGAATATAAAAAAAAATTATTTGAAAAAATTGATCGAATTATTTGTGTTTCAGAAAATACAAAAAAAGATCTTCTAGAGGAATATAATATAGATGCTTCTAAGATTTCAGTTATTTATCATGGTGTAAACAAAAATAAAAATTTTAGGGAAAGATCGCTTAATATTAGACCTTTTATCCTTTATGTTGGATCAAGACAAAGATACAAAAATTTTGATAATGCAATAAAATCGTATGCAAGATCAAATAGACTTAAATTAGATTTCGACTTTGTTTGTTTTGGAGGTGGGAATTTCATAAAAGAAGAGGAAGAATTATTTAAGAATCTATCAATAAATAGGGATAGAATTCATCATTATGAGGGAGATGATCAAGATTTAAATTATTTTTACTCCAATGCTCGAATATTTATTTTTCCATCATTATATGAAGGATTTGGTATGCCGCTTTTAGAAGCTATGAATATGCAATGTCCAATTATTTGCAGTGATACAAGTTGTTTTCCAGAAATAGTAAATGGCTCAGCAATTTTATTTAATCCTACAGATATAGAAATGTTAACATTTAAATTAGAAAAATTAATTTATGATGATCAATTATTATTAGATTTAAAAAAAAAGGGAAATACAAACTTAAATGATTATAACTGGAACAAATGCGCTAATGAGACCGAAAGATTATATAAAAACCTTATGATTTAATTTATTAGCCAAAAAATTTAAGTAATAAAATATTTTTTAATGTTCTAAAAATTTCAATTTTTGGAATTTTTGATTTACCTTGAGCTCTATTTTTGAATATTATTGGAAT
>CEWG01049569.1_pt1 | contig 38240 bp, 29 predicted proteins | sample 361411 | NCBI WGS metagenome assembly CEWG01 (sample SAMEA2622173, study PRJEB7988) | marine metagenome | biome: marine biome (ENVO:00000447); feature: surface water layer (ENVO:00002042); material: "saline water (ENVO:00002010), including plankton (ENVO:xxxxxxxx)" | depth 5 m | reverse complement strand
TTTGAGGCGCCAATAGAAAGATGATGGAAGGTATTAGTGAATCGTATGGGTGCGAACGGGGGCATTGTCCTAACAGCGATAATTTGAGAATTGAAATTATTTATCTTTAATTTTCCTTGTTTGACAAAATTCCCCCAATATTTTTTATTTTCACAAATTTTTTCTTGAATTTCTTCATCAACTACTTCTAGAGAACCACTTCCGTCAGGTGAAAACCCTATTTCTTCAACAAGTTCTCTAAGTAAAGTAATACTCATGACAGGGTCTTGAGTATTTGCCAACCATTCTGGATTTTCTGCCGAGAGTTCCCTATCCGTTCTACTAACCCCTCCTCCGGGAAATGCCCAAAAGTCGGGGAAAGAAGGAACCTCTGAAACTCTGTGACATAACAATATTTCACCGATATTTTCATTCATTCTACTCACTATCAGTGACGCTGAGAGTCTTGGTTTTGCCACATTAGCTGATGGTAATTGAACGCCCTCTGGTAATTCGTCCATAGCCACTCGAAGAGGTTGATGATTTCAAACCAGCCTGTCGAATGACTCAAGTCTAGCGTGTCAATCCAGGGCCATGATTGAGTACGTGCCCATCAGTCATAGGGACAATGGAAATGAAACAAAAGTCTCTGAAATATTAATGCCAAGATTTGGATTAGGCGTTTGGCAAATGAACGATGAAGAATGTGTATCATCAATTCTTCATGCATTAAAAAATGGCTATCGGTTAATTGATACCGCTACCTCATATGGCAATGAAAATGCAGTGGGGCAAGCAATTAGAGAATCAGGAATACCAAGAAATGAAATTTTTATTGTAACCAAACTAAGAAGAGTTCATGCCACAGGTTATGAGGAAACCATATTCCAGTGCCGAGAAAGTTTAAGACGGCTTGATCTAGACTATGTTGACTTATATCTTGTACATGCTCCCCCAGAGGATACATCCGTACGAGGAGAAGTTTGGAAAGCTATGGAAGAATGTTTAAAATCAGGTTTGACGAGATCGATAGGTGTATCGAATTACGGAGTCAGTCATCTTAATGATATGCTTGAATATGCAAAGATCTTACCCTCCGTGAACCAAATTGAAGTTCATCCATGGTTGCAGCGAAAAAAATTAAGGAAGGCCAATGAAGCAATTGGAGCCATAACAATGGGGTACTCACCACTTGCTAGAGGACATAAAGTAGAAGATTCATTATTATCATCAATTGCTCAAAAAATCGGTTGTACTCCCGCACAAGCTGCAATAAAATGGGTTTATGACACCGGTTGTATCACAATCCCCAAATCGAGTAACCCTGAACATATTATTGAAAATATGGAATCTCTAAACATAGATATTTCGGATTTTAGTGAATCTTTTTCTTTACTTGATGAATCATATATTTCAGGATGGAACCCAACAATTGAACCATGAGTGATACTATGAAGGAACCAGAATCTATTGAAGAAGAGTTGGAAATTATAGCAGCTGCATTGGAGGCAGGAATTGATCCCTTTCCTCCAAGAAAAGAATCTAAGCCATGGGGTAGAATTGCTCTTGGATGGTTTATGGTTATCATAATTGTTAGTTGGGTCTCTGAGATTTTATACCGTTCTTTGTGAATATACTGTGGCAATGGCTTCGCAAGTGTAATAGTGCTTCACTTTAAGGAGATTATATGGCTAGACTGGAAGTTGGCGATGAAGCTCCAAATTTTACTTTACCCGCTATTGACGGCTCATCATTTGATATGGCGCAACAAAGAGGAAAGCGCGTAATTCTGACATTTTTCAGATTTTCTTCTTGCCCCTTCTGTAATATTAGGATAAATCGAATATTGAAACGTTGGGAAGAATTTGATGACAACGTAGTAATGGTCGGCGTATTTGATTCAAAGATCGAGCAATTAAAGAAAAGTATGAAACGACATAATCCCCCATTTGCTGTAGTTGCCGATGAAACTTATGAAAACTTCTTGAAGAATGATGTAAAAAAATCGTTCCTAAAATTTATTTTATCTCCGATTAAGGCGCCACTGACTATGTTAGAAGCTACAGTAAAAGGCTATTTACCGCTAACTTTGTCGATTTCAAAACTTTCTACAATACCTGTAGATATTCTAATTGATGAAAACGGTAAAGTTGTCAAAGCGCATTACTGTAAAGATACAGTTGATCATTTGCCTGTAGAAGAATTAATCGCCTTTTCCAAGGGTCAATAGTACAGATTTATCCAAAATAAAGCACTATGACGCACATTGCTAACATTAGTGATGCAGGGATGGCCCTACTCAGTGGGTCATCTTTTGTCTTGAGATGACATATCACTGCTCCAGCCATCAAAATACCCATTGCTATAACAGCAAATTGAACTAACTGAGTATACCATATTCCAACAACCAACATAGATGCCAAAGTCAATTTAGTACCACCAATTGCATAGACGGACCATTTAGGCAATCCATAAATTGCAAATTCTTCAAAAATATTCTGTGCATTACCCGCACGATAATTTGTATTTAAGCTGGGTCTAAATATCCAAACAGCAAATATCACCAAAGCTATGGCAATCTGCAGAGTCACTACAACCGTATCCATCATAGCATGCAATTAGTAATTCTCTGTATATACTTTTGTAACCGTTAATCAAGTCAGATTTTTATTAAAATAGGATAAATACAGATGCGAATGATTCTAGGTAGCAACCCCCACAGCGAAGCATGAGTCGATTGTGGGTCGTTGTTGTCCTAACCTCATTACTAGTCGCTTCAGCATCTCCAATTGTCACTGCACAGATTGGACAACCTGATATTGTACAGGAACATTGGTACCACTCATACGCCACACTCACTCTTGATTTGAATGAATGGGCTGATGATTACCCTGAAATCGTAATTTTATTCTCTATAGGGCAAACCGAGCTTGGAAGAGAGATTTGGATGTTACAAATTTCAGACTGGGCCAAGGAAAAAAAACCAGATGGCACCGATAAAGAAGTGGCTTATATTGACGGTGGTCATCATGGAAATGAACACCTAGGTACAGAATTAGCTTTTCTCACAGCTGAATATTACATTGAAGGATGGGGGGCTGGAGTCCAGGAAGTTATTGACATCTTACAAACTACTGAGTTGCATATTCTCATCATGCTTAATGCCGATGGAAATGATTTCGATACTAGATGGAATATAAATCAGGTTGATTTGAATAGAAATTATGATCATTACTGGAATACTTGCGATTCTACACAACCCGGAAGTAGTGCTTTTAGTGAATCAGAGACTCTTGCAAATTCAATTTATATGAACGAAGTTGTTTCAGATGCAGATCTCTATGTTACAATGCACACAGGAGTTTGGATTATGCTTTATCCTTGGGGTAAATGGCCAGAACAGCCATCAGATTGGGAGTTATTTCATCATATTCGTGATGATGTAAATGATAATATCTCAGAGATACCCATTCGAAATGCCAATCAAGGACTCTATCCAAATTGTGGCACTAGTCGTGATTATGGGTATGGTGTAATGGGATTCCCAACATTCACTTTTGAAACTGATGATGAACAATTTTTGTTAGGAACTGTAGAAGCGCTTTCAGATAGATTGGGGGAGGAATTAGATGTAATGAGGTATTTAGTTCAGAATATTTGGTATTGGCGTGCCAGATTAGTAGTTGAAAATTTTGAAATTTCAGATAATAGAATTATTGCTGATGTTTCTAATCTTGGCCATGCAAGTACTTCAAATGCAACTTTCCATTATTCCGATTCTAGTGGGAACTTATTATGGCATTCAGAAAATTTTGGTATTAATGCTACAAATCAATCTGAAATCACAGTTGGAATAAAGAATCTCAGTTTAGTAGGCGATGGAATATGGACTGTTCACTACCAAAAGAGAGTAATTGACTCTTCGACTTGGGTTGAAGAATTAATTGATGAATCCAAAATTTTGATAAATTCAGACGGTAAAGGACTTCTTCCCGCACCTTCATTATTTATTTATTTTCTATCAATAATTGCCGCTGCAATTTCTAGAAAGAAGTTATCAATTGATTGAGCAAAGATTACTTCTATTATTCCATTATCGAGTTCTGTTGGCTAGCAACTATTTTTGAAATTAATAATGCAATATCTATGCTAATAATAGAAGAAGTATAACTATTTATTAATCCAGAATCTAGATCTACAATGTTTACTATTAGTGCAGCGAGAAGTCCCGCAGTAATATATCCCATGAAAGCAAGCAATTGATTATTAATTTGAGTTGATGTTAGTCTAATTTTTTCAATTTCAGCTCCCGTTAGTGTACTTCGATTCTTTTTTGATGTAGATTTTACTCTATTCAGAACTGAAACCTGATCAATTATAATTCTACTCAATTTTATTCTGTGATATAATCCAAGAATAAAGAATGTTGTCTGTAATGCTACTGAGATAAGAATCATGAATGACCATTCGGAAAAATCGAAATAGCTTGTCCGATTCAATCCTAACAATATCCACATCCAAAAGAATATTATCACTTGAAAATATTTTATTTGTGATCTGACTCCCCTAACTAATTCCTTATTTTCTTTAAGTAAATATTCTATTATTAATCCAACCAGCATAGCCAAAGAAATTGACAGAGTTATGAGTAACGGAAATTGTGATATAGTTTCATTTTTATCTAAATTTCCTAAAATTAACGTACATACGACTAGGGTCGCCGCAGTAATCAAATTTGTCAAACTCATCAGTATATGAAGTGGGTCAGTACTGTCTGCTAAATGAGTGAATCCATTCAGTACAAGAGAATCCTGATATTCATCATTGAGTTGCATGTTAATGTATGAGAGATAGGTTCCTTTCATCAACTAACCGGAGAAAGAGGTAATTGGTAGTCCCTCCCGGATTCGAACCAGGGTCGTGGGATCCAGAACCCCACATGATGGACCACTACACTAAGGGACTGATAGTTACCGGACAAGTACTGTGTATTTCAAGAAAACCTAACAAACCTAGATAATTAATTGGCTCTGAATCCTGAATTTACTATTTCTAAGCTCTCTTTGCTTGGCCTCAATTGTTCATCTGGGAGCTCCATTAATGGTGTATCTGTTAATCCAAGTGTTTCTGTTGCTGTTTTCATATCAGGGTTATAATAGAGTAGACCAGTGACGTGTCTTCCATCTTTGTCCGCTTCATGAATAGCTTTCAGGGCTTCAACAGCGTCATTTGGATTATGTTCACTTCCTACGGTTTCTAGTCTAAGGGTAGATCCATCGAATAAACTGATTTCTTTGAATTGGCCCGCAGGTACTTCGACAGATTCAATTGGTGAAAAATGAGGGATGTAATCTACGATATGCAATACTTCATCATTTGCTTTAACATAGTTGTAAGACCTGTATGATTCGTCATTGTTCGCGAACGTTACACATGGTGAAATTACATCGATAATTGCCATTCCTTTGTGACTCATTGCAGCTCTAATTAACGCAGTCAATTGCTTTTTACTACCTGAGAAAGATTTTGCTACAAAACTACAGCCTAAGTTTATGGCCATTGCACACAAATCAATCGGGGCTTGCTGATTTGCAGCACCTTTTTTCTTTTTCGACCCCTTTTCCACTGTAGCACTGTATTGGCCTTTTGTCAAACCATAAACCCCGTTATTTTCGATTATGTAAACCATATTCAGATTTCTTCGTATGGCATGAATAAACTGTCCAATTCCTATACTCGCCGTATCTCCATCTCCTGAAACTGCCAAGAAAGTTAAATCCTTATTTACCATATTTGCGCCGGTTGTAACCGATGGCATTCTTCCGTGAACTGTGTTAAAACCATGACTTTTTCCTAGGAAATACGCAGGTGTCTTAGACGAGCAACCGATCCCACTCATCTTCGCTATACCTTCTGGCTTCACTCCGTTTTCCCATGCCGCTTGTATGATGACATTTGATATTTGATCGTGTCCGCATCCAGGGCAAAGGGATGATTTTCCACCTTTATATTCGGACTTTTCTAAGTCTATCACATTTAATTTTAGGATACTCATCAAAATACCTCCTTCAACGTGTCAATAATCATATCTGTATACACCTTTGCTCTCGGTGGCATACCATCACTATAGGCGACGCTATAGACTTTATTTAGTAAATGTACAGGAAGTTCTCTTCTAAGAATTCCAAAAAGTTGACCATCTCTATTTATGTCTAATACTATCGTTGTTTCATGTGCTTCTATGAATGTTTGGACATCTGAGTGATAAGGCAGTGCTCGAACACGGCATGTGCTAACCTTAAGTCCAGTTTCTTCGAGCATATCATCAATCTCCACAATTGTATTTTCCATAGAACCATAAAAGATGATTCCTAATTTTTTCTCTTTTTCATTCCTTATCACAGGTGCTGGGAGAAAATCTCTGGCGCCATCTATTTTTTCTCTCAGCCTTTTCATGGTCGCATGATAGACCTGAGGGTCTTCAGAATATACCCCTTCTTCATCATGACCTGTTCCTCGGTAAAGGATTGGATCTAAACCGCTTCCAGGAAGTGTTCTGTAAGCCACACCATCGCCATCTACGTCTCTGTAACGGCCGTAATTTTCGATTGCATCCATTTGTTCTTGGCTCCTGATAACTTTCCCTCTGTCCATAGGAATATCTGGGTATTCGAAACCAGCAGTGCTCCATCTGTTCATACCTAAATCTAGGTCGCCAAATCCAAAGACCATTGTTTGAAATCTGTCTGCATAATCAAATGCTCTCCACCCAAACTCGAAGCACTCATCGACAGTTCCGGGAATCAGAACTATATGTTGGGTGTCTCCATGGCTTGCTTCGTAAAGCATTGATAGGTCCCCTTGTTGGGTTCTTGTTGGTAAACCCGTTGATGGGCCCGTTCTGTTTACATCCCAAATAACTCCAGGCACCTCAGCAAAGTAGAATAAACCAATAAACTCTGACATCAATGAAATGCCCGGTCCACTGGTACAAGTCATCCCTCTTCCCCCAGCCCAGCCGGCTCCTAGAACCATTCCAGCCGCAGCTAACTCATCTTCTGCTTGCACAACTGCGCATGTAGTTCCTCCATCTTCACCCTGTCTGAGTTTTGGTAGCCATCCAATTATTGATTCTGCAATCGAAGAAGAAGGCGTGATTGGATACCAGGATAGCATATTTATTCCTCCATATATAGCGCCGAGAGCGGTAGCCTCGTTTCCTTCAATTAGGAATGTGTCTGGGTTTTTTTCCCTGGCTTCGACAACAAACTCAGATTCATATTCCCAATTCTCTTTTGCATACTCTCTTCCTTCAGAAATAGCCTGCATATTCCATTCAATAGCTTTCTCTTTTCCTCCAAATTGTTGAGAGATAGCTTTCCTTATTGCTTCCTCATCAATTTTCAAAAGATATGCAAGTGCTCCGACATAATACATATTCGCCATGAGTTTTGCCATTTTAGGGCTAATCTTTCTAGCCATTTTGGTCATTGGCATTCCAAGAACAATACAGTCATCTCTCTCTACAGGTAATTTCGCATCTTCATTGTAAACTATTACAGTTCCGGGATCTAAACTATCCAAATCTTTTTGCCATGTATCTTTATTCATCATCACCTGTATGTGCGTGTAGTCTCCTGGTGCTTGATATCCTGCATCACTCGCCCTAATGATGAACCAAGTTGGTAAACCAGAGATGTTACTTGGGAATAAATTTTTACCACTAACTGGAACCCCCATTTCGTACATTGAGTGTAAAATTACTAAGTTTGCGGACTGTGAACCGGTTCCATTCGCTGTCGCTATGTTGATTGTAAAATCATTAACTCTTAGGTCCATTATTTCACATCCTCCTTCGGTACCATAGCCCCTAGGGTGGTCAAGTAATCTTACTGCCGTAGAGAACTGGTATTATGTATTGCCTTTCAACAATCCGAAATTTTCATCTAAACTTCTTCCGTTGTAGTTTTTTATTAGGTGGTCTTCCGAGGCCCATGCCTGTATCCGAAAAACTGCAAAGAGCTTGGGATGAAGCAAAGAATTCTATAGCAAGTCAGGACCACCTAGAAAAAGCGTTAGAGACACTTCGTTCAGTCGCTTGGGATAATTGTGAAAACGATGTACAGAGAGCCAAAACATTGTCCTTAGCAGCAGACCTTTACGTGATAAAAGCTAATGCTGAAAAGACTTCAAGAAAAACAAATTTAAAACAGGCATACAAGAATTATTCTAATGCATTGAAACTGGACCCTAAGTCGAAAGAAACCCTGCGTGAAAGAGGTAAGTTAATTTCCATAATGGACCAAGAAGGAATATCTACTGGAACGACTTTCCAAGTTCTGGACAATGGTAGTCCGACACCGATGGGATTACTTGTGCTGTTAGTAGCTTGTATTCTCTTACTATCGTCGGTTAAGGTATTATCCGACTTTGTAAACGAAGAGGAGTCAGTCTCTGGCTCACAAGCAACTATGCAGATTTCATATGTACCTCAGGGATTGGATGAATCGAGCAGAACGACCGCAACCGTGGTAATTGATTTGTACTCTTCCCAAGCTCCCGATCATGTTGAAAATTTCATTGCTCACTCCGTGAATGATAATTACAAGTCAACCATATTTCACAGAATAATAGATGGTTTTATGATTCAAGGTGGTGATTTTGAGACTGGAACAGGAAGCGGTGGTTATGCTTACAATTGGTATGGTTATTGCAATGGAAATTCTGAGACGAGTTCAAATAATTGTGAAAGAACTTCTTGGACTGTCGGAGACGAAGCAGATAACGGTCTTGTTCACGAACCCGGAGTTATATCGATGGCAAAAACCACCAATCCGAATACGGGGGGCAGTCAATTCTTCATTGTTCCAGAGGACAGCACTCCATCTCACTTAGATGGGCAACACACTGTTTTCGGTAAGGTTTCAAGCGGTTTAAGTTCGGTAACAGCAATCAGTGATGTCGAAACAGGTGATAATGATAGGCCTATCTATGAAGTCCGTTTACTTTCTGTAAACATATCTTAACTTAACTCAAAATAAGAAGGTTATTGTTAGGCATATTCTTGTGCTTTACCATGGCCGGTGTAAACATGGTTGCTGATGATATGTTCTCTGCGAAGTCTGAGTTCACAACATATTCAGGCGATACCGGGTTTTTTATGTCCTTGAAGACGCTTGAAGAGCAAGGCCTATGTAGACTAGATGAACTACCATTTTCAATTAGAATTTTACTCGAATCTGCACTCAGGAAATGTGATGGTTTTTTAGTTACTAAAGAAGACGTAAAGAGAATAGCTTCTTGGACTCCTACTATGCAACCAGAAGAAATTCCTTTTAATCCAAGTAGGGTAATTCTACAAGATTTCACTGGCGTACCAGCGGTTGTTGACATAGCCGCACTTAGAGATGCAATGGTTGCTCTGGAAGGCGACCCAGAGAAAGTAAATCCTCAAGTTCCGGTGGATTTAGTCATTGATCATTCAGTTCAAGTTGACATTTCTGGTTTATTCCCTGACGCTAGAGAGCGCAATTTGGAGATTGAGTATCAACGTAATATGGAGAGGTATAAATTTTTAAAATGGGGTCAAATGAATCTAGACAATTTTAGAGCAGTCCCTCCCGGAAGAGGTATCGTTCATCAGGTAAACCTTGAGTGGATTGCAAATGTTGCTCGACTAGAAAATGACTTGTGGATTCCTGACTCACTTGTCGGTACAGATTCTCATACGACAATGATAAATGGACTCGGTGTCCTTGGTTGGGGTGTTGGTGGGATTGAAGCAGAAGCTGTAATGCTTGGTCAACCGATTTACATGCTATTGCCAGAAGTCGTAGGGTTCGAGTTAATTGGAAACTTACGTGCAGGAGTTACAGCGACAGATATGACTCTTCGAATTGTCGAACTTTTAAGGGAACATGGAGTAGTATCTAAATTTGTTGAATTTTTTGGTTCCGGAATGGCCAACCTCAGTCTTCCTGATAGAGCAACAATCGCCAATATGGCACCTGAATATGGTGCGACATGTGGCTTCTTCCCTGTAGATCAAACTACTCTTGATTATATGCATTTGTCTGGTAGAGAACCGTCTCACATAGAAAATGTAAAGAGATATTTGACTGCCCAGGGGCTTTTTCACACAAATGATACTCCTATCCCTAAATTTACTTCATCGATAAAACTCGACCTTAGCACTGTCGAACCTGCTCTTGCGGGTCCGAAGAGGCCTCAAGATAGGGTAAATCTTTCAGAAATGAGAGAACATTGGTTAGAAAGTCTAAACTCTCCATCCGGCCACAAGGGGCATGGAATAAATCCTGATAATAATCAAGATTCTTCATATGTAGAAGGAAGAAATGTACATCTTCAACATGGAGATATCGTGATTGCGGCAATCACAAGTTGTACCAATACAAGTAATCCGAGCGTGATGTTGGCTGCAGGTTTACTAGCTAGGAATGCTATTTCCAAGGGATTGGAATTAAAGCCTTGGGTAAGACCTAGTCTTGCACCTGGGAGCAGAGTAGTTACAGAATATTTTGACGCAGCAGGTCTGACTGAAGATTTGGCAACTCTTGGCTTCAACGTTGTTGGTTATGGATGCACCACTTGTATCGGTAATTCTGGACCACTGGACAAAGATATTGAAGATGCAATTGATGAGTCTAATCTCATCGTTGGCAGCGTACTTTCTGGTAATCGTAATTTCGAAGGACGTATCCATCAAAAGGTCAAAGCAAACTATCTTGCTAGTCCTCCACTTGTCGTGGCTTATGCACTTGCTGGCACTCTAGATATTGATTTGTTCAAGGATCCCATTGGATATACTCCAGAGGATGAACCGGTAATGCTTTCAGATATTTGGCCGTCAGATGACGAAATCAGCGAAACATTGCGTAATTCACTATCTCCGGACATGTTCAGAATAAGATACGCGGATGTTCTCGAAGAACCCCGATGGGACTCAATCCCCTCTGACAAATCTGCATTATATCCATGGGAAGAGGAATCTACATACATCAGACTTCCATCATTCTTCGAAGGTATCAAAGCAGAACCATCCCCTATCAAACCAATAAAAAATGCCAGAGTTTTATTGAAACTTGGTGATTCTGTCACTACCGATCATATTTCACCAGCAGGAGCCTTCCCTCATCATGGTCCTGCGGGGCAGTATCTTGTCAGAAATGGCGTGGAATTGAAAGACTTCAATTCTTTTGGCAGTCGTAGAGGAAATCATGAGGTGATGATGAGAGGAACATTTGCGAATATCCGCATAAAGAATCAGATTGCAGAAGGAACCGAAGGAGGATGGACAACACATTTTCCCACCGATGAAGTAGTATCTGTCTTCGAAGCAAGTCAAAGATATCAATCTGAAGGGACTGATTTAGTGGTCTTGGCAGGCTCCCAATATGGAACAGGCAGTAGTAGAGATTGGGCTGCAAAAGGCACATTATTACTCGGGGTTAGGGCAGTTATCGCTACTTCTTTTGAAAGAATTCATCGTTCGAATCTTGTTGGAATGGGAATACTACCTTTGACATTTGTCGATGGAGAAGATTCTGACACGATAGGACTTGATGGAACTGAAAGTTTCAATATACCTGCTGATTTAGAATTAGTGCCTCTTTCCGTGATAGATATCCAGGCAATTAAAACCAATGGTGAAGTATTAAATTTCAAAGCGATCGTTCGTCTAGATACTCCTGTAGAGGTAGATTATTACAAAAACGGTGGTATCTTACAAACAGTTTTACGTAATCTTGCTAAAGAATGAGTTGAAACGTGATGAGTTTTTGGAAGTAATGTTAGTGGTGATAGCGTGCAATTGAGGGGGACAGTTAGATTCAGGTTCCGATCGCCCGAAAATGACATAGATGTCCTGATAGAGGGGGACTCTAGCGTAGTCGAAATATTAAGGGAAGAGTTAGGTCTTCAGGGAAGAGTCGGTTTCGTTCAACCTCTATCTATTCAATCAGTTGGCGAAAGCGATTCAGGTTCAGAACCTACCGAGGGTGATTATCAAGAATCCCGTGATGGAAATTATGGGGGGGAAAAATTACCCGGACCGCCCCCTGATCCGAGTAGTATCCCTGCAGTAGTAAGGAGAATAGGTGATTTGGATATCAAGTCCAAGATTTCCGAATTGGATGGCCCTTCAAGGACAGAGCCTCAGATAGAATATATCAGAGAATTTTTAGAATCTATTGACGAACCTGAACCATTATCAGATAATCTATCCGGTGATCCGATGGCAGAGGCTTGGTTGCAAATCTTGCTGACTCTTGTTGTACGAGAACATGGGCAAACATCACTTCCTATCAGCGCCATCGAGGAATTGATTGGTGAAAAAATCAATAGGGAGGGCGTAGATTTAGAAATCTTCCTTAACAGACTTTGGATTATGGGTCGCTTGGAGTTGATATATGGAGGGGCTGAAAAGCATTATGCCCCCAACCCAAGTTGGTTAATTTCTCGATAAGATTCTGTTAATTTTGCATCATTATTTGCACAGATTTCCAGTTAATCACCGTAGGTGAGAGGAATCACTGGGTGATAAGTGCTAAGAATGGGGGTAAACTCCGAAGCAGTATGCTGTATAGTCTGAAGAATGCCAATAATCAAGCCGCGAAGAGTCGGAAAGCCGTACTACTTGTGACTTTGATGCTTAGTTCCTTGTTTTTATCGTTGATTCCGGCGGTTTCTGCGTCTCATATTACTCAATATGCTGTGCAACGTGACCCGTCCTACATTTCGATAGGTGATCTGGATTGTGATGGAGATAATGACATAGCTTCTGCCAGCACTATGGGGCTCTTCATTACTGTGCTTTACAATGATGGCTCAGGTGGTTTTGCGGATAGACAGGATGTATTTATTTCCAATAATGAATCTCGTCGAGCAGGTTTCGTCGATACAGCAGATGGAACCCGCGTAGAGATTGCAGACATTGATGGTGATGGAGTGAACGATCTTGTCTATTATCAACAAAATATCAGGTTTGTAGGAGAATCATTTGTAAGACCGGGGAATCTAACAATTCTTTGGGGAGACTGTTCGGATAGAGTCAATCTATGGAGCGATTCAGAAATCACAGTCTCAAATCCTTACCTTGCAGATATGGATGTAGCAGATATTGACGGAGACGGAAACGCAGATATTGTGATGGTAGTAAGAGACGCAACAGCTACCAACCAGTATATTCAGATATACAAAGGACCTGATCCAACACTTCTAACCTCACAACAAACATTGGCAGTTCCTTTGACTACTGGACTTTACACTAATATGATTCTTGGCCATTACGGTGAGACTGTCACTGGAGGTGGCTTCCCAGGTGGTGGCGGAATTGGGGATTGTGAAGATCTTGATATCTGGCTCTTGAGAACCCCTCCTTTCAATACTGGAGTGGGTGTTTCTGTAGGCCATTATGATAATGTTACAGTACTAGAGTATGACTGCCTTCAAGGAACATTCCCCAATCCACTTACCCCTGGTGCCCAGGGAGTACATGAATTCAAGCTTGATGCAGAGCATAATGAACCTCTGTATGGCTTTGATATCAAAGATACAGATGGTAACGGGGAAGTAGATTTGATTGCTGCCGTGGATGGATTGACTGGTAACATCTCTTATGCATTTGGTTCCGGGACATCTTGGACCACACAGAATTATGCGTATTTGGGAGACTTTAAGGGCGCATCAATAACTATTGAAGATGTCAACCAAGATGGGGAATACGATTTCTTTGTACCCACCGAGTTAACATTAACAAGAATTCAAGACTCAACATCTCAAAACCAAACATTCCTTTTACTAGATAACTTAAGAGAAATAAATTCCGTAGAAATAATTCTAGCTAACCCCAACGGGCCCGGCTATTTACCTGCATTGTCTTTCGACGTCGGAAGAAGGCCTACCATGGCTCAACCTGGGCAATTACAGGGTGGAGAAGGTAGTGCATTTGAAATTGTGATTGGACAGCGAGATTACGCTTATCGTTTCGCTAATAATGCGATGTGGCTCGATACACAAGGTTGGCCTGGTGCTGGAGATTTCCTCTCAGTATTATCTCTCGACAATGAAGATGTAGGTATTACAGAGGTTACAGTTGCTCCTGTTTCTTATAATCCGGCTACTGGAGCCGCACAACTGGGTGAAGGGAACAGATTCGTTAATGTAACGATAAAAAATACCGGTCTGAACCCTATATCCGGTAGTGTTGATGTCAACCTTGAAGTTAAAGAGGTATTAGGAGGAACAGACACAGTAGTTTATGCAAATGATTTTGATGGAAATGAAGACAAGTCGGGTTGTAATTCTTGCGCATGGGAAAAATTTTCATACACTGGAGAATATGAAGAAGGAGACTCATCTTGGCATGTAGAAACCGGCTCAACAACCACTCAAAATGCATCATGGTATGAAGCAGATTCCAATCCAACAAATTACTACTGGGCAGGACTTGACTATGAAGGCGGTCAAAATGAATCTGATTCGGGTTATTACAATCATCAAGACGAAGCATTAATTCTTCAAAATGTTGATTTAACAGGAGCCGATGCAGCCTATCTTGACATGTGGGCAATGTGTAGCGCTTCTTTCTTCCAGTTATACCTAGCAGAACAATTCGATGTGGTCGAACGCTGGTTGTATGAAGATTCATGCAGTGTCGAAGTTTGGAGCGATGGGAATGGTTGGGAACAAGTGTTCTTTGCAGGAGGATGGGACAACGATCGTTATTTCCGTCTTCTGTATCAAGGTGTAGATCCCGAATATAACACCTATAACGGTGATATTTCAAGTGAAACAGTGACTGGTTGGATGAATTTTACAGAGGATGGCACTGATTCTCAGGATCCAGAAAAAATTGATTCTATTGATTTAACTCCATATGCTGGACAAATCATTGACATCAGATTCAGGTTTAGAAGTGGTTTGGTGGGCTCCGTAGGTCCAGACGGATCATCCTATGATACTGGATTGGACGGATTCGCTTTTGATAATATTTCTATTAGGAAGAGGGATGTGAATTTTGGAACTGAGGCATTAGTGAGTCAAGAACTCTCGTTCACAAATCTGGGCGCTGGAGCAACTCGTGAAGTTTCGTTGACCTCCAACTTTATTGACAATAAGACATACTACATATCCACATATTTGGAAAACCCTTCAGGATTCGATAATACGGATGATACAAACGATGAAGTGAAATTCCAACTAACTGTGGACAATCTGTATGATCCAGGAGTTGCTGAAGAAGCATGGGTGGATTTAGAAAATGGTGTGAGGTATGCTTCCGGACCTCGAGACATTAATGTGAAGGTTCAGAACTATGGAAATACCGTAACTGATTTCCAAGTTGAAGCTAAAGTAAGAAATGCTCTACCTGACCTAGTAGCAATTGAAGATTTTTCATTTGGAAATCCTGCTGATCAAATATGGGAGGACGATGGAAACATGAACGGTAGCCGTATTGATGATTCAAGCGGTTCTAATGGGATGCTCCCTCAAAATCAGGGTGTTTTCAACAATCACGCCTACTGGCTTGGACATCCTGACACTGGTTACGGTGACAACTGGAATGAGACATTGACAATCCCTAACATACCGGTTGGAGCAGAAGGTGCAGATTTCACCTATTTGACTTTTGATTACTTTGCAGAAGGAGACTACTTGAAAGATAGTAATGGCAACATTCTTGCGATTAGAGACGCAGCTCAACTAGAAGTGTCATGGACCAAGAATGGAGAGAATTTCAATGGAATCATATTCGGTAGCTGGACGGATTTAAACGAAAATGGTCCAAGACCATTTGATAGTTGTGAAGATTTCGACGGAAATGGATACGACGAAGTTGAATATTTCGGCGATTTCTCAGATAGATACAATTCAGTAGTATGGTTTGACTCCGAACAGATTGTAAAGTCAGTTACTGTAGATATGTCAAACATATTCTTACAGAATCAAACCAGTGAGAACACTTTCGAATGGGGTGATGAATGTACTTCATTATCTGGTTCCGAAGTTACTTTGACATGGAGATTCTTGTCAAATGATGACGGGGTGAATGGTAATGCCGGTTCAGCTGGTTTTGCGATAGACAATATTCGAATTGAAGAATTTACTTTCGAAGACGATGGAACATATATCATTGACGTCAATGGAATGGACGCTTCTGAAAAGCAGGTCGTCACAATAGCAAATCATGATTTCCAAAGTGGAATTTACCGAATAGATGTCAAGACATTATTCGATAATACAGACCCACTACAAAAATGGTACAATGAATCAGAAGTCAATCTAGCAAATAACTACACTACAATCATGTTTAGTATTGCAAGCGCAGATATCACGCTGATGCAGCCAGATATTCTTGATTGCACTACAGATATTACATATGCATGTGTCTACACGACAAATAAAGATGAATTTGGTGCTTACGGGGCCTCCTCGCACGACTTTGTTCTGCCGTTACTTAATGGAGTAATAGAAGCAGAATATGAACTAACAATGAAAATAGTTGATGAAGATACTGGTCAGACAGTTTTCGAAGAAACCTCCGATAACGGTCCGTTTGATTTAGTGCCTCATGAGCGTTCTTGGGCTAATTGGACTGCTCCTTACTCATCTTGGTATGATGCTCATACATACAACATTAGTTTCTTTGCCAATTTTACAGAAGATGGTAACAGTTCTGGAAACGAGCGTTTCTTTGTTATCCAGTTCTATGATCAAATTGATGTTGCTATACTTTCAAATCCTACTGATCAGAATCGACTTCAACAGGTAAAGAACGACCTCAATGCGATGAATATGACTTACACGCAGTTAAGAGTAAGTGACTGGGATAACTATGCAACTCCTGACTGGATAGAACATTACAACAAAGTTCTATTACCTTGGCAAACCGACTACAATGTTGTCTATGGTGACTACTATGAAATAATGGACACAACAAGGGAAACCGACGGTCTGAGTGTAGTAGAAGTCCTCGAGACTTTCATGAGCGACGGAGGGACTGTGCAAATGCATCTCGGACCTTATCAAAATGAATATGATCCAGGCAGATTGATTTTTGATATGGCAATAAAAGACCGAAATCAGTACAACTTTACTACTGACAATAGGATCAGTTATGATCATTTGTCGATAGACGACCCTTATCATCCGATCCTTAAAGGAATTGATAAGGTGACATTCTCAGGAATTCATGCAGGAGATTATGTAGCAATTTCAGGAATTGATGTTGCTTCACAAGTTCAACAAAACCAGATTCCGGCGACCTGTGGGGGACGAATTAGCGTGACTGGAGGAACTTTCCACACACTAATGAGAGACACCGTGCAAGGCCACTCATTGATGTCAGTTTGTAACAAAGGTGCAGGAGGGCTGATCGTAACCACTATTGATGTCGAGAACCCAAGTGTATCAGAATCTTATGGTGGGGAAAACATTCCACTATTGTCGAATATGCTTTCTTATCAGTTGACACCGTATCCTTTGGACTTTGGTATCGCAGGAACTGATTTCGATTTGATAATTAATGGTGAATCTGTCGATATTAACCCAACTACTGGAGCTTACCGAGATAAATATATCAAGAGTAATGCCGATCTAGAATTTACCTATACCTCAGAAGTTGAAGGATTAATCGCTGATTGGGATCTTGAATCCGGAAACAATGATTCTGTTACAGGTTGGGACGGAGGTGTGTTGGATGCAGGATTAGTTAGCCACACTAATCAAGTCAATCCATCTATACCTACAATGGGTTCATTCTGTGCAGTAGGCGACGACGATGAACCATGTAGAATTGGCGCTGAATGGCTATTAACTCTATATTTACACGATGATGCAGGTCACACCAGAATCACATATATACGTTTGATTACAAATGATACTCTTGCTGATGACTTTTATCCAATATCTGCAGCTACAATAATTCATGATGAAGATACATCAGAGTACATCACCCGTGATGGAACAAAACCCATTGCTGGCGTTGACTGGCCGGTCTACAGAGTGAGATTGTCAGATACGGGTGAAACAACAGTCAAATTTACCGGTGAAAACAGTACTGACCCGGACGCCCCCGAAGGTGAGACCGGAATTGCATTGTATGAATGGAGAGTGATTAATGATATGCCTGTCGGTGAATTCAGTGATGAGCAGCACGTATGGCAAAATCCTGCGGCAGTGACAGATGAATGGAGCTACACTTTCCGAAATATTACTGCTAGTCCAACCATTGAGAAGGACGTGCGCGTAGAATTAATTGTTTACGATAAAGCTGGGAAACAGACTCAAAATAAATATCGAATGTACTTCATAGTTGTGGGTGAGAACGATGGTGACGCTGAACCAGTTTGGACCTTTTCATCGCCTCGCCCTAGTGATTCACAATCTGGTAATGATGTAACCATTGTTGGGAGTATCCTAGGAGGAGCAGAGAATAGTGATGTTAAAATTGAGGTTTCGCTAGATCCTTTAATTCTTGACTATACTCCAACACAGAAAATTACCCAGAAAACAATTGGTAAGTATAACATATCGGACGGCCTTGGTGATGGTAGCGGATTCTCCATGACTTTAGATATCTCGGATTTATATTCCGTCAGTGGTCAACAAGCAACACTTTACTTCAGAATTACAGAGGGTGATGGAACTAGATATACATTGACTGAAGAAATAGTCATAAATCTACTACCAAAGAACATTTGTGAAATAGATCCAGACGACTCTAGCTGTAGTTCTAGTGAGAGTGGCGGAATTAGTCCAGTCATATTGGGAGTTGGAGGATTCATAGCCATATTGGCAATTGTCGGAGTTACATTGTTACTTAAATCTGGAAGAAAAGAATCAGATGATGATGTAGTGGAACAGTTTGGCGGAGTAGAACAAATGGACCCTGTTGAGGCATATGTACAACAAATGGTTGCATCAGGATATGATGAGCAAACTGCAAGACAGTATGCCGAGCAATATTACGCATCTTACTATGCCCAGCAAAATGGTAAAAATTGACGTAAATGTCGATGAATATTGGGGTGCGTTAAAACGTACCTTGAATAACAACTTGCGGATGCATTAGACTATATGGATACATCCGGTTTATACACTGTAGCAGATATATCATTGGCCGATGCAGGAGAAAAGAGGGTCGCTTGGGCTAGAAGTAGAATGCCTGCCTTAGCGGCATTGAGAAAAATAGCAGAAACCGAAAAACCTCTAGCTGGACAAAGAGTTTCCGGGTGCTTGCATGTAACCAAAGAAACTGCTGTGCTTATCGAAACCATTGTGGCTGCAGGTGCTGAGATATCTTGGTCCGGATGTAACCCTCTTTCTACTCAAGATGATGTTGCAGCTTGGTTAGCCAGAGAAGGTTACGGCGTACATGCTTGGTACGGTCAAAACAACCAAGGATTTTACGATTGTATAGATCGTACGTTAGACTTCAAACCTACATTAACTCTTGATGACGGTGCAGATTTGATTTATAGGGTACATAGTAAATTCCCAGAATTATCTGCTGGAATAATTGGTGGAACTGAGGAAACTACAACTGGGGTCCACAGATTAAGAGCTATGGCTGATGCAGGAGAATTATTATACCCAGTTATTGCAGTTAATGACGCAGAAACTAAATGGGATTTTGACAATGTCCACGGCACTGGGCAATCTACGATTGACGGAATACTAAGAGCGACTAGTGTTCTCCTGGCTGGAAAGATTTTCGTTGTAGCTGGATATGGCCATTGTGGACGAGGGTTAGCAATTAGAGCACGTGGCATGGGAGCCAATGTTATAGTCACTGAAATAGATCCTATCTGCGCATTAAAAGCAATAATGGATGGGTTCAGAGTGATGAAAATGGATGAAGCTGCCCAAATTGGAGACATATTTTGTACGGCAACAGGGATGAAAGATGTGATTGTTGGCAGGCATATCGATTTGATGAAAGAAGGAGCTATAATTAGTAATACAGGTCACTATGACTGCGAAATAAATATTCCAGATCTGGAAGAAAGGTCCGAAGAGATATATACAATCAGAGAGAATAATGAAGCATTTCGATTGAAAGATGGAAGGACCATCCACCTGCTTGCTAGAGGGCGTTTGGTTAATCTTGCTGCTGCAGAAGGCCATCCTAGTGAAGTAATGGATATGTCATTTGCAAATCAATTTCTCGCATTGTGCAGATTGGCCAAGGAAGGTAAATCCTATTCTAATTCAGTCTATGATATAACTAAAGAGCAAGATAGTGAGCTAGCAACATTGAAACTTTCTACTACCGGGATTGAGATTGACGAATTAACCGATGAACAAATAAAGTATTCAACTAACTACAGTGAAGGAACATAGTTATCTCAGCTCTCCCTTCACCAATTAGGTAGAATCGGTTGGTATTTTGAACTAATCTTCTCTCCAGATTCAATTATTATTTCCAGTCTTTCTTTTACAGCCGGACTTCTGTTTTTCAGCATAGATTTGTAAACAGCGCTGCCTCTAATAGATTCAGGGATACATAATTTCCCGGTTGATGTTTCGTAATCTATTGCTCTATCGACATCTAATGCGTGGCGATTTCTAGATTGTAGAAGACCCATAGACAATCTAGTTAGAAGACCGAAGGCACCTAAAATCAGAAGAAAAACCAAAATTAATCCAAACATTGTATCGCCTAAAAAAGCCATGCACAGGCTTCCAAAAATAAACACTACTGGTGCTATGAAAGCAACTAACCAAAAAGTTGACGACAATGGTTTTACTTTTTTCATTCTCTCGATGATCTCCCACCTTGGATGGCTGGCTTCCTGGGGTCTAAAAATTTCGTCCTTTTCCATTTTTGAGGCTCTTTCTACCATTCCTTTGACTCCTTGCATTCTCATTGTTTGTTGATTGGTTGGTTCTTCCATTTCTCCGCTTTCTAATTCTGCTAATCTTTCAGCACATTCTTCGTACAAACCTAATCTAACTAGAACAGCAATTTGTTCTAATACTGGCGTAATATTTGTTGGAAATTGAACCCTACAATCTTCCCACCATTGTAGAGAATCTTCCAACATTCCCAGATGGTCGATCATAATCTTTCCCCCGATTACCCATGCTTCCAAATTCTCAGGTTCGTATAAAATCACCTTTTTTAGGGCTGAAATAGACTTAGCTGATTGTTGTAATGTGGGTTGAACTGGTTTTCCCTTAGTTGGAGGGGGTAGTGACCACATAGCAATAGCCATCCATGCTTCAGAATTTTCCACATCGATGTCAACAACTTCTTTGGCTAGTTTTACCGCTCCGATGAAGTCACCTTTCTCTCTCATTTCCAGCGCTTCAAGCCAAATCTCTTCCGCACCCATGGCCATAATCTTCGGTAATCGTCCTAGGAGATTAATGCTCGGGTATCCTTGGTTCACTGATATCTAAAATTATCTTCTAGAATTGAATTTTCTGGCATTTCCAGAATTGTTGTTTTGCCTATTGGTCCCCCTTCTAGATTTAGATTGTCTATTTGTTTGTCTACGAGGCGGATTTCTATTTGCACTCTTTCTCTCACCTCTACGATCAGGACGTCTAGTTCTTGCAGTAGTATTTCTTCTACCTCTATTCTCCCCGGATTTCCCTGGTTTTCTCTCATCGCAATTAGATCGATTGCAAAAATTCTTACTTGCATAGTTGTGATTTTTACACTTGGGACAAATCCAATCTCCGGGTTTAATATTTGATTCAGTAGTTCTTTCATTTCTTCTGTTATTATACCTAGGTTTTTTCTCACTACAGTTAGAGCGGTTACAAGTTTGTTTATTTGCATAGTTATGATTTTTGCACTTAGGACAAATCCAGTCACCTGGTTTCAAGTTTTGATTTTTATCAGATTTCCAATCATTTCTTTTCCTATCGTTTCGTGGTCTTCTATCTCTTGGAGCTATTTCCACTGGCGAACCAATTGTGTTTGCTATCGCTAGGTCCTCAACAAGGGGCTTAATGTGAATAAACGAATTATCCACTGATCCGATTACAGAATCAACTCTACCAAGAAACTTCCCTCCAACTATTCTAATTCCAGTGTAAAGCCCCGGAGCTCTACCTTCAAAAGCTACCAGTAACCCACCTTCATGGGACTCCCGAATAACATTCCCGGAGAAACTCATGTACTAATGGCGTCGGGTTGAGTATATGAGACCGACAGTTAATGATAGAAGGGCCAAGAGCATACTAAATCCTGGAAGCAGCCCTGTATCTCCACCATCATCAGAAACATCAGGCTCGATTAAATCGGATTCGAATAGATGGCTATTATTTACCTTTAGAAGAACTTCATTACATTTTGCAGATGTATCACAGCCGATAATTAGCACATCATGCTCACCCTTATCCCACAACCCGAAATTTATCATTGGTGTACTCCATGAGTTTCCAGATACTGAAACAGTTCCTGCAGATAATCCATCTACTGACAAAGAAAAATCAACGTCTTCTCCGTCCGGGTCGCTAAATTGTCCTTGAGCTTGCCAAATATCTATCTCCCAGCCGTATTCTGTAACGCTAATCATTGGTGGGGAACTTTCTTTGGTTATTCCAAGTGAGTATATTTTTTCCGCTGAGTACAGATTGCCTCCACTTATTCTTACCCATAAGTCAACAGAACCAGGAATCATTCCGCTTGAGCTAATAGATAGTGACTGATTAGAAGAAATAGATACTGACTCAATATTTTCAGAATTTACATTTTGAGATTGTGTAAATGCATATTCTAATGATAATTCGGGCCAATTTTCATTAAATTGTACGTCTACAGTGTGGGGATTGGCTAAATTTTCCGACGTCGTAGTCAGTGAGATAGGAATTCCCAAGTTCCAAGTTCTAATTCCTGAACTTTGGCCTAAGTCGTCAACTGCTTCACATTCCACTTGGACATCATTACCGAAATTAATAGTGCCAGAAAAAGACTTGTCAGTTAATTGTAAAATATTCGCAGATGATTCAGAATTACAATTTACCTGTAATTGGGAAATAGGCTTCTCATCATCGAACCATGAAGAAATACTGTTCCAATCAGCCCAAATGATCTGTCCCTCTTCCAAGGAAGGAAACCAAGCGCCATCTGAAGGAGCACCCTCTTTCCACAATGGAGGATTATTGATAGGAATAGGTTCAGTTGTGAAATCAACAAAAATATCTTCTCCCAAAGGCCAGAAGTCTCTGCTTCTATGGGGCATTAGAATAAATTTTATCCCTTCATCATCATTGTTTTCGTACAAATAGGTTGAGGAATCATCTCCTACACAAGCCCCTCTAAGCGGAGCATCTTCATGAGAGGTTGGTTGAAATTCTACATTTCTTCCTTCACATTCTTCCCACATATCAATCCGTAAATTCGGATTGTTGGGAAATGTAAATTCTAACACCGCGTTGGTCATATTTGAAGCATTAAATGCGAATGTAAATTCATCACCGTTGCCCATACTGGGTATTTCCATTGTGGCGTTCATCCATAATTCCAGTCTACACTCGTCCTCACTTTCCGAAGCATCAATTAGAATGTCACAATCCCTCTCAGAGTTTGGGAATACAGGAACTTCCAAACAATCACTGCTCGATCCAATCGTGGCACAGTCTCTAATATCCGCATGATTAGATGGAACCAAATTCCACTCCTCAATTATGACTCCGTTATTTTGCCAGGTTGCATTTTTCCAGTCCAGCCCTACTCCTCCTCTGTGAGGTGTTGATTCCCTCAAGCCAATCCTAGTCATGGCATATTCAATACATTCAGAGGCAACCGCTTCGACAGCAGATTTTTCGTCAGTTGATATCCATCCATCTCCTCCGCTAGGATACAATTCTTCTAAGTATGAGTCTAGTTTCTCCCGTAGTAAGTCCACACTAGTTCCATTAATCCATGCTCTTGCCTCCACCTGTGCAGAATTCCAATCATTGTTAACTACAACATCGAAATGTGCATGTGTGTAAGGCAGAATATCTTCGAAAGTTATGGAACTGCACCTTTCTTCAAGGCTTCCCCCCCCTCCTAGTTGGTACTTTTCTTCCATTTCATCATTCATAATTGATTCCTTATTTTCCATAGGAAAAATCATAGAAAACATAAGAATCACGCAGATTAAAGTTAAAATTTTTACTCGACTAAAATGACTCACAGTCCTCGGAGGGAGCTCAATCTCATCAGTATATCGCTTATTATAACCATATTTAGACAAGATTTTTGACTATTTTCACAAACCTAATATTGATATAGTAAGCGTTAGTCGGAAAGTTTAGGGAGACCTAAAAATACGGAGATGTGTAAATGAAAAATAATAAAATAATTGCTATAATGATGACGCTTAGTATGTTAGCTGCAGCATTTGCTGGTTGCTTGTCGGATGATGACGAAGTTGACCTAGATGATGCTGACGGAGGATATGAATATGCTTCCAACGTCGATAATCACAGAATGCTCATGGGAGATGTTTGTGATATCAAAGACTTATCTGGATCATACGACTGGGATGGAGTAAAGGATATTTACGATAATGGAAAATATGCTGAAAAATCAGACGGTTCCTACAGAACTCTCATGGGCTTTGCTGATGCATCCGGCAAAAATCATGCTTACGATGGATACTATGGTGCTGACGGTTCATGGAATGATTTCGTATCAGCCGCGATCGATGGAACAGGTCCATTTGCTGGCGAGTCTGACACTGTAAGAGATCAGGCAGTCGAGAAGGGAATCCAAAATGGTGTAATGACTGCGTATGCTATTCACGAATTGAATGCAGCAATTATCAAAGCAGAAGCTGGAAACTGGGGTCCTGACGATGCACAACATGCATGGGACGAAGGATGGGCATTCTATCACGGACCTGACGATGAAGGCGCTGACTTCGATGGATGTGGCCCATATGCTACAGCTGACAAGAGAGCTGGAAACTTCGGCACTGCAAATGCTGATGGTACAGCTGCAACAAATGTTGCTACTCTAACTGCTATGAACGACGGTCTAACTGCTATGCAGAATGAGGATATGCAAGGTTTAGTAGATGCAAGAGATGCAGTTCTAAAGAACGTAGTGATTGTTTATTCACAAGCATCAGTTAGATACGCTTCAAAAATGACTGTTGACCTAGCTGAGGACAATGGCGACTACGACAAGCACCAAGCAGAAGGGCACGCATTCTTTAGAGTAATCGAGGCTTACGTCGCTGACTACACAGATGCATGCTACAATAACCAAACTCACGGAATGGCGTACATAGGAGCAGGAGATGCTTCAATGTGCGATGGGTTCTCATGGGTAGAGTCTCCAAGCTCTGGAGAGATGGTTTGCTACAACATGGCAGCAGGACACATGGTATATGCCGAGGCAACAACAGAGGAAATCTGCGATGGATTTGCTTCTGTATTCCCAAGTAGCGGAATGCCAGGATACTACGCTGATTACGGCGCATCTCAAATTGTTGATATCTTCGATCTTAAGAACGATGGCGATTCAACATCTGATTACGAGATGCATGTTCGTATGTACCTGCAGCCTGCATGGGATGCATTCGGTATAACAGCAGATGATATTGGAACACTCCAATAAATACTGACGATTTCTATGTGGGCAGGAATGCCCACATAGAATGACCACTCGAACGGTAACGAGGAGCGCTGGATTAATCTGGCTCACAACAGAAAAATCAAAGGCTTCATCATAGTTATAAATAGAACTCACATTCAATTTAGGCGCTTCTCGTTAACCCAAACATGAACGAAATATAATATGCAAGAAGGGGTTCGAAAGTCCATGAAGAGATTGACTGCCTCAATACTTACAATAGTATTATTTTCGTCATTATTCTCATCTGTTCCTGTTTACGCGGATGATCATACCGAACAGGAACTTTTCACGCTGTCCGGCAATGTGTTTGCTAAGGATGGAAATCTTGCAGACTCTACTTCTATCAAAGTTGACTCTATGCCGTCAATCTGGTCAGAAAATGGTAACTATGTCTTTTCGGGTATATCTCCAGGAGAACACACTGTTAGAGCCTACTTCATGAATAACGGTCACACAGTATCTTACAGGAAGATGATTTTTGATTCAGATATGGAGTTAGATTGGCACGTAGGTGAAAATTGGATAACAGTTGAAATGTTTGATGAGGAAGGAAATCATATTCCTGATTCCTCATCTTCTTATGTTGAACTCATTGAATTGAATAATATAAATTATTTTAATAACGGAAGAACCGAGTTTGGCACCTTTGATATAGGGGAGTATTTCACTATTAGAGGAGTCTATGATAACGATAATTATCCAACTCAGTACGTTCATTTTAAACTCTCAGGTTCTAGTCCTAACGACTTTGATTTGAATGAAGGGATGAATAGTAGATATGGCTATGTCGTTGATGACAGCGGGATACCAATAAAGGGAGTATTAGTGAGTAACGGGGAAAAAAGTGCAGTAACCAACGCTGATGGTTTTTATCTACTTCAAAACCTACCAATTGGTTCTAATCAAAGTTTTTCTGCAACATTGGAAGGTATTAGTATAATGGATCCTGTGGCATCTGTCATTTCAGGAGGGGAAGGATGGATGAATCTTTCATCGAATGTGAATTTAGAGTTTCCTGAAAACGTCTCGTTTATCACTCAGCTCCAAGTTATTCCAATGTCGTCATTAAGCATTGATTGGGAAGGTGGAGACTACACTGACCTATTTTCATTATACTCTAATGGAGAGTTGGTTTACAGAGGTAGCTCTACTACTTTTGATTTTAATCCAACAGAGGTAGGAACATACGAATTCACCATAGAAGCTGCCAACAATAACGGAACCAATCTAAACCCTACTTCCTTAATGATCATAGTTCTTCCTGACGATAACGCCGATACTTTATGGTCCGCAGGTATGTCTTGGGATTATGGAGTATCCTACACTCCAGAGTCAGTTAATGGAATTCATAATGTTACTCTTACGGCAATAGGTTCAGAAATTAGTATTGACTCATTTGGACGGGAGAGAAATACATTTTTGACAAGATATAATAATGAATATTATGAAGAAGGAGAACAATCATATCGATGGATAGATAGCGAAAATCTACTGAATGTGCATACTTATTGGGTTGATTCACCCTCTTCTTCATCATATTTCCAGGAAGGCACTTTGGGATGGAACTTCACCAATAATTTAGGACAGTCTGTAGGATTGTTAGAGTCTGAAGATGATATTAATTTACATTTTAACAGAACGAATGTTATCGGAGTTCCTGGGCACCCAAACGGGTATGATGATACTATGAATTCCGTAGAAATCAATCAAGATGTCCCAATCACAACTGCAGCTGGAACATTTTTAACTAAACACATAGTGATTACAGATAATCTAGATGGTATTGTTTCTTGGGAATTGTGGTACAACGAATCTGTCAGGAACTGGGTTAAAATTATTGATCAATTACCCGGGTCCCATTCTGAAAAAGTAGTCTATGAATTACAATCATTTGAAGTTCCGATGAACCCTCAATTTCTTACTGAGGAAGCTAATATTTCAACAAATGAATATACTGTAGAATGGGCAAATTTCCAAGGTACTGATTCTTACCAATTATTCGAAAACGACGTGCTAGTCTATCAAGGAAAAGAAAATTCTTATTTAATCCAGAATCAAACCGACGGCAATCATCGATACCAGATAAATTCTATTATGCCCTCCGGCCATACTGTAATTGGAGAGACTATTAGCCTGGATATATTCCACATCGTGGAACCGCCACTCATTCTCAACTCTTTCACATCAGAATATAATGAAGGAAAAGATATTACTTTTTCTTGGACGCCTGTTAAAAATGCTGCGTGGTATTCATTAACGGTAGAAAATGCTGACGGATTCACGATTGAGATGTATAATGGTACTGACAATTACACCTCCTCCGACGAATTAGATATCGGACAAAATCGAATAAGAATTCAAGTCGGTTTGTCTAATGGAAAGGTCTCAGATTTTTCCGATTCAGTGTTTGTAAGCGTCAATGAAAAATCCAATTCGGACTTCCTAAATATTGAAAATATGTTAATCTTCATGGTATCATTGCTAACGATAGTAACAATTTATGCATACATAAATCGAGAGGATTAATCATGTTTAATAATCGTAACATTGCTGTGTTTCAGGTGATATTAATCTGTTTATGTTCTATAGGGGTTTGGCAATATTCATTGCAAGACGATTCAAATGATTCTTCTGAATCAAGTATTCAAGTAATTGATTCGAATGGAGTTATTCATAATTTCGATAAATCTCCTGAACGTGTTGCCATGACAAATACTTATGCAGCGACCGTAATGAGAATGTTGGACGTGAATTCTTCCGTCGTGGCTGGAGTTTCGGGAGATTTTTATGATGAAATTATCTGGCCTGAATATGTAGATACACCGATTATTCAACAATCCGCTCATTCTGAGATTGATTTCGAAGCATTACTTGATTGCCGTCCAGATGTTTACATTGTTTTTGCCACAAATGGAATGGTTGACACTAACGCTATAAGAGAGAAATTAGAACCTGTCGGGATCAAAGTGCTTGCACTTGATTTTTACAAATACGACTACCTAAGGTACGAGATATCAGTTATTGCTGAACTTTTTGGTAAACAAAACGAGGCAAATCTTTTATTTGATGAATTCGATCAAATCGAGTCTGAAGTCTCAGTTCGTATTTCTGAACTGAATGAATCAGATAGACCACAAATCGTCATGGAACATCATGCTTCTTTGACTAGAGATCCGGTCGTCTTGACAGGAACTTCTCAGTGGACAGATATAATTGAAAGGGCAGGAGGTAACAATGTCTTCAAAGATCTTCCCGGGCACACAACGCATGTTGACATGGAAGCGATACTTGACGCAAATCCTGATGTCATCATGTTTGACGGAATTACGTTCGATATCGGTTTTAATTCCTACGACAATGATAACCAGTGTGAGAAACACATGGATTTTATTGAAACTAGGCCAGGATTTGATAATCTTAATGCTATTGTAGATGATCGAATGATAATCATGTCAGGTGAATTTGCGGGCCCAATGATGATTCATGGGCTACCAACATTAGCTAAGATATTACATCCAGAGTTATTCATAGATTTTGATGCTGAATCAATAATTGCTGATTATTTTGTAAAATATCACGATGTCGATATGCAAGGAAAGTTTGTATGTAAGTCACTGGGCAGTTGATTTAATGGATTCTATTTCCGAGAAGCACATAGAAAATTCAAAATTTCAGATTTTTATAATTATAATTCTGATTTCCCTCACTTTTGCATTAGGAATATTTGCTATTGGTTCAGGTTCCTCCTCTAATCTGGACATGTTAACTACATTGAAGTTAATTTTTGGACTAGAGGATGCTAATGATTTACAGTCTGCAATAATTTGGGAACTTCGCTTTCCCAGAATTTTAATGGCAATAATCGGTGGCGCTGCATTAGCAACAGCGGGGGCCTTAATGCAGGGTTGTTTAGGAAATCCGTTAGTCTCTCCTTTAACTCTTGGAGTCGCCTCGGGGGCTGCTCTTGGTGCAGCATTTGCAATTATTCTTGATTTCTCTATAATTAATACCACTCTCCCAATTGTCGCAAATGCGTTTCTATTTTCCTTATTTGTGGTAGGAATAATTATCCAGTTGGGAAATATGCGTTCAGTTTCAGCAGAGTCTTATATTCTGGTTGGAATTGCCATTACTTTCATTGCAGGCGCGATAGTTTCAACGATGCAATATTTCGCCACCGACGCTCAATTATCTCAATTAGCACACTGGTCATTTGGTAGTTTATCCCGGCCAACTTTATTACAAACGCTTTGGATTTCCGTTGCATTGATAAATTTAATGCCCTATGCTATGAAATGGTCATGGGATCTCAATGCCTTATCTTTAGGAGGTGACGACTTTGCAATTTCTACAGGCGTTGACCCTAGTGTAACCAGAAAAAGAATATTAGTCCTATCAGCATTATTAACATCTATTGTGATAGCCTTTACTGGACTAATAGGCTTTGTCGGACTAGCTGCACCTCACATGAGTCGTCTAATTGTGGGTAACGATTATCGTAAATTAATACCCTGTTCAGCAGTTTTTGGCGCATTATTAACCCTCTTCGCTGATACGATCGGCCGCACGTTATTTGCACCAATAATTATTCCTGTGGGAATAATGCTTTCAATAATCGGGGGTCCATTCTTTATGTATCTCCTACTAAAAAATAAGGGGGTTTATGCTTGAATCAAATACTCGAGATTGAGAATTTAAACTTCAGTTGGGGTGAAAATCACGTTTTAAGAAATATTTGTGCAGATATTTCTCCGAATGAATTAGTAGCCATATTGGGTGTTAATGGAGCTGGAAAATCAACCTTATTAAAATGTATTAATCGTATAATCAAATCCGATTCAGGCAGCATTAAGTTGATGGGTGAAGACATTAATCGACTTTCTTTGATTGATTTGGCTAAACAAGTTTCATATGTTCCCCAGTCTGTACGTACAAGTTTCTCAATGGATGTTTTTGATGTAGTTCTTTTGGGAAGACGTCCTCATATTAGTTGGAGAATTAATGATGAGGATCGTGATATTGTCAGTTCAACATTGAGATTTCTTGCCCTTGAAGATTTTTCATTTAGGAAGTTTAATCAATTATCAGGTGGTGAAAGACAAAGAGTGATTATTGCCAAAGCAATAGCCCAAGGCTCATCACTTCTATTGATGGATGAACCAACAAGTGATTTAGATCTTAAAAATCAGTTGGAGGTCATGAAAAGTCTTAGAAAAATAATCTCTGATAAAAACACTCAGAAATCCGCTTTAATAGCAATTCACGATATCAACATTGCAGCTCGTTTTGCTGACAGGATTTTACTTCTTCACAATGGTTCAATATTAGCATCCGGGAAGCCAAGAGAAGTCCTGACTAAACATAATATTGCAGAGGTTTTTGCGGTGGATGTGGACATAATCGACGACACCTTATCAAAGGGATATGGCTCACTAAGAGTTATTGTAAAGAATGAAATTACTAACAATTAAGAGATTTATTTAGGAATGATTTTATGAAATATTATTGTATTTTTATGTCTATATTGATATGTACTGGGCTAACAGGTTGCATCTTTGACAATTCAGAGGAAGGCTTTGTTTGGCCAGAACCTACAGACTATGATTGTGAACTTTCTCCTGAATATGATCTTGAATGTAATATTTTTTTGCAAGGCTCAGAAACAGCGCATTATTCAATCGTGAATCCTGAAAACGATAATATATGGATAATTTATTTAAATGGCTATATCAAATCATGGGATGGAGTCTCAATTAATGAGGTCGCGAATCTAACATCCTTGGTCTCTAGGTGCCATATTGAACAGGGATTATTAGGATTAGCTTTTGAAGAAGACTACAACACAACAAGAACAGTTCTGTTATCATTTACTGAGAAAGAAGAAGATTGTGACGGTCCAAATACATCAAACCTCATCCTCGCCTCAATTCTTGTTGAAGAAGATGGAAAGATGGATAATTCAAGCATAAAAGTGTTGAGGGAGATACAACAGCCATACAGGAATCATAATGCAGGACATCTTCTAAATATCGGCAATCATCAGTATCTTTGGGGTATTGGAGACGGTGGAGGTGCAAATGATCCGGATAATAATGGTCAAAATACAAGTAACTCACTAGGCTCAATTAATCTTTTTACCTATCAAAATAATACTATATCACCGGTATATGAGAATTCAGATGATGATCCGTTTATCCTTCACAATGGCTTAAGGAATCCATGGAGGTTTTCCTTAGGTCAAAATAACACTCTCTGGATTGCTGACGTTGGCCAAAATTGTTGGGAAGAAATCAACTTAGTTTCTACATCAGAAAGACTGAACCTCGGTTGGTCAACAAAAGAAGGCTTTCAAGAATTTGAGAAGGGAGGAAATTGCGATAACGAGAATAATCTGAATCATGAAAACGGTCTAACTAACCCTGTCTTCACTTACGCACATGAAAATGGCAATTGCTCAATTACTGGTGGATTTTGGATGGATTGGGGTCCTGAAAAACTACAAAATGGATATCTATATGGTGACTTTTGTAGCGGATCAATCTGGTTATTGAAAGAAGTAAATGGTGAATGGACTGATCATTTTGTTGGTACAAGTGGTGGAATGATAGTTGGATTTGGTAAAGGAATATCAAATGAATTACTGGTATTTTATTGGACCGGAAATATAGGAATAATTAGATAAATAATCTATTTTTTAATCATATTTGCCGGTAAAAAGATACTCAACCAATTTGGTTTTTGCTGATCTAATTCTTCGGTGAATAAAGATCTAATTTTCAAAGACATAAAGTCTATTATTAAGACTACTACCAATATAATAATCAAATAAGCAATAACCCTGTCATACTGTAGATATTTTAGACTGACATCGATGTAATACCCTATTCCTCCGGCCCCAACTAGCCCAATTACGGTTCCGTGTCTAAAATTATACTCGAACATAAAAATTATTTGAGAAACTAGATCATTTGCAGATTCCGGAATAACTACATGAAATGCTGTTTCTAATTTAGAAAGACCCATTGCCTCGGCTGCCTCCAAAGGTGATTTATTCATTCCTTCTATGGCTTCATATTCCAACTTACCGAGGTAACCCACCGTATATACTGTCATTGCTAAAACTCCAGCAGTTGGACCTATACCAACTAATATGACAAAGAAGATACCCCAAATGAGGCTGGGGAAACTTCTGAGTGTCGCGAGTACAAACCTAGCTGTCGACGAAACCAAACTAGGATTCAGATTATTTGCAGCCAATAGAGCAATAGGTATTGATAGAATCGTTCCAAATACACTAGATACGAATGCAATCTTCAAGGTTTCAGTCATTCCAATCCACGCTCTTGAACAAGTAAAGTCTAGTATACTAGGCTCAACAGTGCATACTGGATAAGTCATGGGCTCCAAAACACTCCAATCAGGGGGTAAAACATCCTCTGATAAGAAGGATGAAAAGTTTCCTAGGCCCGAAGAAACTCTCGTCCAGTCACTAACCATTCCATTGAAAACCTCAATCGCAAACAGAAAAATAAAAACAAAAATAACTGGATAAAAGTATCTTCTATCAAATATCGAGATATCAGATAAATCATCTTCTTTCAAACTTCTACCTCCATGGCGGTGATTTCAGTTATGAACGGATTAATACGGCCATCGTCAATTACTAGTAATCGGTCTGCCATTTTCCTGGCACGAGAAATATCATGTTCGACCACTAGAAGTGCTGCATTACTCATTTTGACATATTTTAATACTTCATTGACAACCATATCGATCGTCTCTTCATCTAGTTCGCTGAGAAACTCATCAGCCATAATTAAATCTGGAGATTGAGCTAAGGTTCTGGCTGTTGCAACTCTTCTTTGTTGACCTCCTGAAAGCCTTTTTATTGGCTCATTTATTTTTTCTCGAAGGCCCATTGCATTAATCGACTGTATCGCTTTCTGTTTGGCTTTAATTGATGGTAAAATGATTGGTAAAAAAGGACTAATTGGTTTGTTATGTCCTGCATTAGCCCCTAACATAACATTATGAATTACGCTAGCATGCCTGACTAATCCCAAGTTTTGTGGAATATAACCTAATCTCCCTCTCAAAGGAGATTCTGGAATTATCTTTCCACATACTTTAGCCCTACCGGAAATAGGTTTGACTAAACCTGCAATTGTTTTGAGTAATGTAGATTTACCAACTCCTGATGGTCCAACGATTGCCACAATCTCTCCAGGATAAATTTTTAAATTTGGAATTTGGACAAGAGGCTTATCCTCACTATATCCAATGATCATATTTTCAAGAAGAATAATTGGTTGATTTCCTTTTGAATCTTTTTCCAACAAGTCACCTCCCGACCTTACAATTATTTTAGGTGAACCTAATCTCTTATTTGGTATTGACGGATTAGTAAACAATTCTAAATTTAAATTATTGATACTATGTCTATTTTTTTGATAGTTTTCTTGCTCTCTTTACCATTTTAACCAATTCTTTTCGAGCTTCATCGGGAGATGATATTTCATTTTCAAATGCCAATCTGATCGGTCTCTGACCGAGACCTGTTGTAGCAGACATCTCAAAACCATATCTATCAATTCCAGTCATCACTGCTTCAGTAGTATCAATCGCTTTACTCATGGTTTGACAATATAAGAGAAGTGCGTCTGAGTGATCTTCATTCATGTGTGTAATAATATCTTGTGCCGAATTAATTAATGGATCAGGCTTACTATCATTCCATTCTCCTCCTTCGATCCATGACATTCGTCCAAATCCTCCAATGTATCTTATGGACTCTGCTTTCAACTCGAAGAAAGAAAAATCTGTAAAATCGACATAATATGAAGAACTTGGGTGTTTATTTACAAATTTCTCCTTAATCAATTCAAAACTATCCTTAGACATTTCTTTACATTCACCAACAATTGTAAGTCGGCCAAGAGCTAGTGGATTTCCTTCTCCTATCTCGCTTATCATAAGCGATGCTTTTGCATTCGATCTTAGATTCTTAGTGTGTTCTGCTAAATTACTTATCAGAAAGATTGGGTTATTATCGTGAATAATGTAAGTCACAAAAGAGCCATATGGGTGCCCTGTTGATTTTATCGATATTGTGCTCAGTGTTCCTGAACTCATAGCTGACGCTAAAGTAATCGCTTGTTCAGCATGTGAAGATGTCGCAACATTTGGATCATAGAGTAAATCTTGTTCCCTATCTCTGGAATTATTGGCACTACCATGCCTGGATTCCTCTGAAATTTTTTCATCCTCCATAATTTCAGTTGTCACAAACATTTTTTTTTAAATATTCTTCATCATTTCAAGAGTGGCTGGAATCCATTCTTCGGCCTCGTCTTCATAGTCAGTGTCTAGGTCAATCCTATCTGTGACTCTAGTTCCCCCTTTTTCATGAAGAACTGTATCCCATTCCTTTCCTGATTCACAGAATAAGTCAAAAGCGGTATCTCCAAGTGCTAAGACTGCAAAATGAACACCGCTGAGGCTATCATCGTTCAATTCTGATACACCATCAAATAGATCTTGAGCGTTGTATGGCTGTTCACCATCACCCCAAGTACTACAGAATACGAGAATACGTTTCGAAGATGTAATCTCATCTATCTCGAGTTCATCCATTCCTCTTACGGTTGCTTCTAGGTCATATTTACTTGCCATTGAGCCAGCTTCAAAAGCCAACTCTTCAGCATTACCTGTTTCTGAACCAAATAATATTAAAATTTCACCATCCGCTGTCATTAAAATCACCTTTCGAAGTATGCCTGAATTCCTGGTACACTAGATACAGCTGCACCATAAGTTCCTAAATGATCCTGTGCATTTGTAACTACCATTTGATCTGTATTGAGTAATTCTTTGAGGATTTCCCTTCCTTCTGCATCATCGCCGAGTTTCGCCAATCCTTCTTGTACGATAGCTACGGTTTCTTCGTCCATTGTTTCTGGATTGTAAATCGCAGGATGGCTTGGTGCTTGTGCAAATGCAGGTAGCATTACATATTCTTCAACGTCTAAACACCAGTCATATCGATTTTCTCCAGTGCAATATGAGTTTACTACTGAGTCTTTTGCGAGAGCAACATCTCCATACCCTTCAGATAGACACCTCAGTGCACCTTTATATGAAGAGTAAACAGTTCCACTTTCTGGTATGCTTGAGTCTTCTGAAAAGAAAGTATGAACGGTATCCCTGAGAGAGGCAATATCGTCTGGATCTCCTACAACTTCTGCATATCCATTATCGATTAAATATCCCATCGGTAATAGCATTCCAGCACTTTTTAGCCAGCCAGTATGGCATGATACTTTTCCTCTCATTAGTTCGAAAGGGTCTGTGGAGTTGTCGTCGTCAAGGTAAGCTTCTGCTATGTCGGAATCAGCTTTTACCCATGCTGTCGCATTGTAATACATACGACCATCAGCTTTAGTTTCTGCGGCCAAGACATCTAATCCATAGACTTCCCATGCCAACCATGCTGCAGCTCCGTCCATGAAAGCGATGTCTGCATTGCCCTTGTCTACTGCTTCAATAGCAAGACCAGAACTTGTAATTGGATAGATCTCTACATCCATCCCTGTTAGTGATTCCAGTTTATCGGCAAGATGTTGTGGGTTCTTTTCCCAGAAAAGATATGTGTCTTGTAACTCGAAAGCCACAACAAGACAGTTTTCTTCGTCTTCACATTTTTCGTAGTTTACATCGAAAGCCATGTATAGCAGCGTAGCTGAAACCACAAGTCCAACCATTAAAAATGCCTTATTTTTCATTGCCCATTCGGTAATCGTACCTGAATCCATGCTCCCGTGGAAAAACAACTCGTATAATAATATTTAGGGGGACCTAAATCGTATTGTTTTACATTTTTTCTTCTCTAAATGACAATTATCTAAAATCCAAATAACCATTTTGGTTTTGTTAACAACCATTTCAGCCAGGACTCGGATGCTTTGAAAAGGTTGATTTTATGCCTTCCAACTCTGACTATCTCTACCCCCTGATTGTCGAATTCTTGATACCAAAATTTTCTTGATTCTATGGGGAAGGACTTCTCAAATCGTTTTGGTGTAGCCATCACTTTCCAATCATTTAGTTCGGATACTGTATTAATGATTTCATATCTTGCTTTATCTGTGAAGATCTCTTTTATTTCTACCATAACTTTTTCTCTGCGGTGCTTTAGTTCGTCCACTACTTCGTCAAATGTTGGTATTGATATCTTTAATTTCGAACCAGCCTCTTTTATTTCCTCGAATGTCATCTTGGATAATTCAACCAACTCTCCATTTATCTCTATGACATCATCATGAAATACTAAAACAATTCCATCACTTGATTCTCTTATATCAAATTCCCAATATTTGAAATCACCATCAATCTTATTTATTGATATTCTCAAACCTTCTAAAGTATTCTCTAAATTCGTTCCAGATGCTCCCAATCTATGACCTGAATTTCTCATTTTTTTTCCTCAATTCTGACGATTTCTTTAATTTTGGTAAGAAGCAACCATTGAACGAACAGCTTCTTCAACGGGTATCTCGCCATCTAGAAGCTGGCTTAGAGAGGACAGAAATGGTATTTCAACACCTAATTTCGGTGCTATTTTAACAAACATTCTAGTCGCTCTAACTCCTTCGGCTACCATATGCATTTCGTCTAAAGCTTCCTCTAGTGATTTTCCGTTACCTAGCATTTCTCCAAGAGTTCTATTTCTACTTCTTGGACTGGTCGCTGTGACATATAAATCTCCTAAACCTGCCGGCCCAAAAGCAGTTGTTGGCTCTGCTCCCATAGCATTCAATAACCTAATTCCTTCGCTGAATCCGGCAAGAACTAATGCTGCTTTCAAATTGTCACCTCCGATACTATGCCTTAGACCATCTACCAATCCGCATGCAAGCGCCACGGTATTTTTGAATGCCCCCCACAATTCTGCACCCTCAGGATCATCAGCAGGAGTTAAAACCAGTGTATTTGTAGACAGTCTTCCAGCTATCCTTTCAGCAACCGACCTATCATGACATGCAACCAACGCAGTCGTCATAACGCCCCTAGCTACCTCAGGAGCTATTGTTGGTCCTGTCATCACAACCAAAGAGTTTGTTTTTTTTGCTTCATGGAGCCTTTTAGTGATAGCTTTTGATATAATGCCTAAACCACCTTCTTCTTCCGGTGCTAGACCTTTTGCTAAATCGATCAATAGGTGAGAAGGCCTGAGGTGTGGAATAATTTGATCGACGACTCCCAGAATAATACCCGAAGGTACCGCTAAGACAATAATCTCACATTCAGTAGTAATATCTTCAATCTGCATTGTTGCTTGTAAATCTGGGATTTTCGTATGTGGTAGATATTTTTTATTAACATTGTCAGTCATTATTGACTCATACACATCTTGTTCAATAGTCCAACCCATAACATTGTGTCCATCATCACACCATACTTTGGCAAGTGCAGTTCCCCAATTGCCTAAACCGATAATACCTATACGAGCCATAGCCGCCCTCAAATTCGCTCGCTTTAACATTCGGTTAAGACCCTTGGGTATGAGAAGGGCTCATCCGTTGCATTCTTGACTAAAATGCTCTCCCACCAACACAAGCAGGGGTACCCGAGTGGTCAAAGGGGCTGGGTTTAGGTC